>Ga0105239_10001698_pt1 | contig 29024 bp, 25 predicted proteins | sample KBSC44metaG_FD_92761 | JGI IMG/M metagenome (GOLD analysis project Ga0105239, IMG submission 92761) | Corn rhizosphere microbial communities from Kellogg Biological Station, Michigan, USA - KBS C4-4 metaG | ecosystem: Host-associated > Plants > Roots > Rhizosphere > Soil | place: Michigan, USA...
AGATCATTTACCTAGTATTTCTCTATATAAACTAGAACAGAAACCATAGAGTGGAAGAAAACAGAGATCTCATCCATATCCTCACTGACTCGCTTAAGTTGCCTTCTTTGCACCAATCGTATCATCCAACAGCTAGCTTTTGAGGGTCTTTACTGAGCTCGGCAGCAAATACCGACTTGGCATCGAGGAAGGCCGCCTGAGCGGAGTCAAGAGTGGTGGGTCCGTGGGTGTGCGGTTAGCGAACAAAGCATCCTCCCAAGCTCTTGGGAAACCTACTTTTGTCCCGGATCGGGCCGGTACCACTCACTCTGGCATTGCAATAGCTCCATCGTACCCCCAAGGATAGTATCTCTTCGGGAGGGAGCAGGTGATCGTAACAACGATTGGGAATCAGGCTAGATGGGGCCTTTTGAAGTCTTGCGGGTGAGTGAGGCTGTGCATAATATGAGTGGCCGCAGCCTCGAGGCGTGGTGGCGATCTTGGGACGCCACTTTCTTCTGCTGCCAATAAGGGCTTCATTCTTTGAGAACTGAGCTGCCTGCCTCCGATGAAGCCTGAAAAACACGACTGAGGGCCGAGTGCGGGGTTGGCGTCCAGCGCAGGCTCGTTGGCCCCCAATAAGGCTGAATATTTCCTTCTGCGAAACATCTTAAATATGCCGCTGCCATGAGGGCTACTCTCCATTGCTCTAACCCAAGCGATGCTAAGAGTGCCGTACCGTCAAGTTCTGCATACTATAAATCACAGCTCATCGATTTCCAGTAGCAGCTCTTCTGACGACAGACCTGCGTTCGAAGTGATTGACACTCCTGCGTTTCCAGTGGTTGACACTCCCACGTTCCCAACGATTGACACTCATTGGGACACCTTATCCGTTTTCGGCGGGTACTTCGGCCATTCTGCTGAGCCTGAAGAAGCGTTCATATTCGACAAGGCACGTTTAGAAGCGCTGAGCAAGAAAGCAGAAGAGAGCGAGCGCAAGAAGGCACATGATACTGTTGCTGAGAAGGCAAAGCAATTCTTGCAAGAGCTCGACGTGGGCCTCCGCTTTGAGAACGCTGTTGATATTCTGAATGCTCATACTATATCTCAAGACCAGACCACCAACTCCGCATTCTCAAAGGAGCTTCTGACCGCTCTCAGCAAGCCGACTTTGACGGAGCCCATCCTTAGCTGTCTTCGACAGACAGCCCGAGGTACCCCCTCTTTGGAGGGCTTGTTGAGAAATCAGAGTCTGGAAAGACACAGCACCGCCCAGCAACTCCCCCCTCGATCGAAAACCCACTCTCTCATGCCTCGTAACTCCTCAAAATACGAAACGCGATACAGACCTGGTGTTGTTGAAAAGCCGGCCCCTATGCCTTCAAACCTCAGGACCCCGATCGAGATTCCTCATCAATCAGAGCTCGAGCACTCTCAGTCATTCACCAGGCGACCTTCGTTGCTCCATGAACGCAACAGCGGTGGTCAATGTGACAGAGACGCTAAAACCCTCGCAACTGGTAGGCAGAAGGTGTCAAACTTCTCCATTGACGAACTTCAACGACGCGTGGAGCAACTTGAACAAGAGAATGCACGCCTACGAGGTCAGTCTGTCCCCGATGACCCCAAGCAGGTCGAAAAGAGTGCTAGGTATCAAGTTTTCCACATGATCAAGGATCGTGCGTATCTGGATGAGCCCGCCTGGAACCCCAACCTGGAAGATACACGTGTCCGCAGCGTACAGCTTGTGGAAAATGTCAACTATTTCTACGAAAGACACCCTGAGGTGGCCTTCGCTGTGATCAAAAGGTACAATCCTCAGCCGGAACGGCCCCCGAAAGGTAGTCCTCGCCAGCCACCGGTGTCTTATCACCAAGAAATCAATCTTGTGACGTCCGAGATGAAGCGTGCCGTCGAAGACATGGTTGAACTTATTCCGCAACGCTCAGTCTTATTTTCCAATTTTGGGGCCGAAAAGCCCATTCACGCTCCGTATGTTCTGATTCATGCTGGTTACCTCATGAAGGACGAAATAATGGAGACCATGGATCCAGAGATGGGGAAACTTATCCAGATGCTTTTCGACGTGGTTCTTTGCGAGTATGGTGATGTATATCAATTGGTCAAGGACCACAAGGAACGTGGCGTGATATCTTCGGTCTCTTTACCATTCATCTTCCGGCCAGGAGAAGTCATCATATCAGCTGAGAGCCAAAATTTGCAGGGCGCCGTTATACGTTCTTGGCCAATAGATATAAGTCACGGTTTCCAATACCGATACCAAAGTGATCGAGAACCTAAAGTATCGAGGACGCAACCCGTTTTTCTGGACGAAGATGCCTCTGATATTAGTGACAATTCTGTTGGGACAAGACGAGTGCCACCACAATCAGAACGCAAAAAGCAGAAGATGATTCTTCACGAATGGGAACTCCAAATCTGGTGGTGGACTTATGATGGTTCTCTCAAACGGGCCAACCGGACAGTCATGGTCGATTTTCAGACCATCCAAAATGAAGACGAGGTAGAGATCACATCTTTGAAATGGTATCCGCTGGACTATGCTACGGAGGCTATGAGGGGGACTCTAGAGAAACGTGGGCGCATGTTTAGACGATTTAAGCAGAGAGTATTCGTCAGCTACTCAGAAGAAGATAATCTTGGTTTCAGCAATGTTAGTGGAAGATCCTGTTCCCAGCACCAAGCCCATGAATAACCTGGCTAGATTGATGAGCGTTACATGATCGACAATGTGACCTACGATCGACTCCATCCAAAAGTCGACGATGAATCCATCCATGATCGTCGGCCCGGTCGGTTCTATCGGGCAGATGACCTTCAGATTGTATACAATTACGACAGTGATGATCAGAGCGACAGGAGCACAAAAGAAAGCAACGATCCGATCCCGGAAGGAATAGACGGAGACCATGTCATCGTCCTTTATCCTCCAACGGTAATTGGCTACAACATGCGACTCAAGAAATGGGGTCAGCGTTCCCGTCGAGGTGTACCTGATATTGAAACACTGTGACTGACCTTGTGACAGTGGATCTTTATGTCGATCGAATATCCGATGTGAAGTGGAATGATCTTGCGTTCGAACATCTAGTCATTGATCCAGATAGCAAGGATTTGGTCCAAGCTCTGGTCGGGACCAAGATTGCTTCAGACAAAGGCACTGACATTATTGTAGGCAAAGGCAATGGGCTTTTGGTGCTTCTCCATGGTCCTCCCGGGACAGGGAAAACCCTGACGGCTGAAGGAGTGGCTGAGTTCGCCCGCAAGCCACTCTATAGGGTGACCTGCGGAGGAGATATTGGCACCACTCCCGAGGGGGTAGAACAGTACCTTCAATCCGTCCTACACCTAGGCAAGATCTGGGATTGTGGTTCGTATCCTCCGATTGGCGTTGATCCGTGCAGGCACAAACACACGCTAACGACTACTGTATTTAGTCGTCCTCCTCGATGAAGCTGATGTTTTTTTGGAAGAGCGAGGGGAAGCCGAGCTTCAACGCAACGCGCTCGTTTCGGTCTTTCTGCGCTGCCTCGAATATTACGACGGAATTCTGATCTTGACCTCTAACCGGGTAGGCACCTTTGATGAAGCGTTCAAGTCCCGCATCCAGCTATCCCTGCACTACAATCCGCTCAACGAGCCTCAGCGCAGGAAGATTTGGCGAAATTTCGTGCACAGGCTGCGTGACATTGACAGTGCCAACATTGATGCCGACGAGATCTTGGACCATCTCGACGAACTGAGTCACCATCAGATCAATGGCCGACAGATCCGCAACTCGATTACGACAGCTCGACAGCTCGCCCAGTATAAGGGCCAGAAGTTCAATTATACGCACCTTAAGCACGTGATCAAAGTAGCTAATAAGTTCGAGACTTATTTGAAAGATATGCGGGAGGGGCTGACTGACGACGAGGTCAAACGTAGCCAGGGATATAGATGACTCCTGCGTCTATTTTATGATTCTCCAGTACTATATACCAAGATATTAGAACTATATAGTACTAGTAGTAAACTTAGAATTTTAAAGTTTCTAAGTTAGCTATAGCTAGTGAAGCTAGGAAACTAGGAAGCTGAATGCTAAAAGAGATCCCTTGAATTAAATAGTGCCGAAAGACACTCAGAAGTATTTAAGGCGCTTTAGACACTAAAGTAGTATTAAACTAGTGTATATCGGTATTAAACCGGTATTAAACTAGGATCTATACCGATTTAAACTATAGAGAAAGGCTAGTACTATAGCTTAAGACTTGCGCGAGCTACTTAAGACCTTTTAAATACTATTTAATCCTAAGTACTTAGGGACCGTGTACTTATGTGCCGCGTCTACCGCGTCTATCGTTATACTCGCTATATCTATACTTCGGTGCCTAGTACTTATATAAGTACAATAGTATATATATATATAATTATCTATAGTATAATATATAGTATTACTAGCGTGTCGTTTCATAGAATATAAGTAACGTTTTTATTATTAACTCGCACCTTCCTGGAAGTCTTTTGATGGAAAGGGGTGAGCAGGGAAGGCTTGACCGAATAGTTCCTGCGATGATTTCTGCCCAAAGTTCAACCCCTAATTTTGTCGCTGTGAGGAGTATAAGTAGTATCGCATATGGCCTAGCATTTAACATTCCAATACACTTATACTCTATCTGGCCAGGTTTATATGTGCCTAGCAAATCCTTAGAGCTGGCTTACTGTGGCCGCAGATGGTCACCGGGTAACCGCCTGACGCCTTTTCACCGCCCCTTAATGTATGGGCATCAGGAGCAATCTAATAGCAGTGAGCCCCAGGAGCCTAACGAACGGTATAGACGTGCATTCACAGCCCACAAGGAAATCAGGCGAGTGCACGTAATGCTGTGTGCATAGTATTCTTCATCTGGGGTGTGGCAATCCTAGCATTTCTCTGCTTCATCGCCTTGTTATACGGCATAGAGCTCCAGGCGGCTGCAGATCAACACCAAACCAACGGAATCCTGCGCAATCTGCACGGTCCACGAACTTCGAAGGATCGGACTAGTCGCTGGGTCCGGACTCGAAGAACGGACCAAGCCTGGCATACATCACATCTGCAAGTGCAGTGCAAAGCTTGAACATCGTTGTAGGATACTTAAGTACTTAAGTACTTACATGTGAACGGCACTGCGAACGGGGCGGCCAGTGGCACCTATGACGATCTCTACTGGGCGAACATCCTCGTTCTCATGGCATTCCAATCCTTCATCACGATGGCCGTGCACTATGCGCCCGTCTCACTTCATTGAAAGGGTACATACATACATACCGATAAGGCCAGAACGCTCTCACTTCCTCCCTCACCAGCCGGAAGGCAATGGCTTTCGCCCACTGGCATTTCGGCCTCTCATTGACGTTCTCCTACGGTTTTGGAGCCTTTATGCATCCGCCACAAGTGTACAAATTAAATTGTATCTTCCTCTCAGCTTTTCTGCCCTGGCTCTGTTTGTGACTGTTATCTGTCTTGAGCGTGCCTCAGCCGGCGACCTACGGTTACTAACTTGCAGACGCTTCTGAATCTGATTGATGAATGGCATTGTCACATGTTCTAGGGTCATAAGGCAGGGCAGAGACTGCAGGAACGGCAGCTCATGAACTTGCACATGGGTACATAATACTATTAAGTAATTAAATTAGTAATATTGTCACTGTCATCATTCATTAAATGTATTATTATTACTATATATTATGATACATCGTATTAACCTTCATATACCCGCAAAATCGGGCCTTGTTCTTCCTTCTACATTGCCAATAGAAGCAGGCGTTCCGACACAAAATAAGCCTTGAATACAAGTTAGCGACACGACAGGTATGTACTTAAGTAGGAGGGAGAAGGGGCTGGAAGAGGCCTTATAGTAGATTGTTCAGAACATACCCAAAAAGATGCAGCGTATCCAGGCTGCGGCAGACCCGACTGCCTTCCCTTGATGATGGCCAGCACCAGATCACCGTAAAAGGTTCCCAGAGCCAGCGCCGTGACGACCACAAACGCCAGACCGAATGGGACAAGTAGTATGAGCGCTTTTCGCGTCGGGTCTGGTTCCGGGGGGGCCGCCCTTGAAATGGCCTCGCGGGCCATATCATTCGCCTGGCGCACGATGCTGTCGAGCTCCTTCATCTGCCTCTCGTACGCCCGCGCCGCCGGGGTGCCTTCCCTTCCGACCAGATGTTGTCGCCACGGCTCCTCCTGGCCCGGAGCAACCGCCGCGTCCCGTCGCAGATTCTGGGCGGAGTCGATGTAGCGCATGGACCGGCGGTACCACCAGACAAGCACGCAGAGGACATAGAGCGATGTTGCGCCGACCAAGACCCACAGGAACGTATGGAGCGGGGCGCCGATCTCCCGGATCTGGAAGTGGTCGGTGACCAGCTCGACCCAGCCTGCGGTGACCAAGCCCGTTGCGCCGAAGTAGCAGGTGATCAAGCCGATGTTCCACCTCTGATACCCGTACGTCCACTCCCGTGTGCGCGCGATGACCGAAATGCCGCTGTTGATTGCGATTGCGCCCGCGAGCAGGCTCCTCAGCGCCTGGCCCAGCGCCAGCACCAGCATGTGCCAGCGGGTGCCACTGCAGCGGTTGACGTTCATCGCTGTGATGGTCAGCGAGGGCACGATGTGCAGAAATGCAACCACGAAGGTGAGGTATGGGAATGCCAGTTTATTCCAGGGGAGAAGAGGCTGGCGGCCCAGAGACAGGACGGACAGGGTCCAATATGTCACACCGTCGTTGACAATCCCAACGGTCCCATATGGGAGCCTGTAGCACTGGGTCTCCATCGCCATGTTGTCTGGTAGGTTCTTTGGCTGAGGCTCGCCTTTGTATGTGTAGTTTTGAAGAGCATGGCTTTGCGTAAGGAGAAGTGACAGAAGGAGCAACATGTTCGGCGCCCACCCACCCCTGGTGCTTGTCCTGAGGCCCATGTGTGCCGAGTATATTCTTCTCCTAAGGCCGTGTGGGGTTGGTAGTATAGGTTCTTGCAAGGCTTTGTATGTAGATATCCGACCTGCACCCAGGTGCAGGTTTCTGTAAGAGGAGCCTCACTTAGAATATTCGAGCTGTGAGGAGTGAAACTTTGTGCAACAAATCTGAGGGGACGAGCACGTAGAGCACGGAGTATATTGAATCGACACGTCGATGGAGAGAGTACATAGTAATTACTTCAGCCTTCCAGCAGGTGCCCCTTTCCAAAGTCGAGGTTGGGTGTGTGTTAGCACTCACTAGTGACGCCACGAGGCTGAATTAGACCCGGCATTGGTAAACCAGTAGGAAAACCTTTGGCAAGCCCCGAAAACGCCAAGCTGATAGTTGCCATTATTTGGGGTATAATGATCGTATAACCAGGGAGGGCAGGGCATTCAAGTCATAAGTGAGATCAACCATGCCAAAGGAGAGAACCACTGTGGTGCGAGCCACCCACCCCCTCATCACGGGGCAACCAACGATGGAGACCCCGGCAGTTTGACGGAACACGGCGCGAGGCGAGAATCGTGGCCAACCAGGGCGCGCTACTAAGGCGAACATACACGTAAATCCGTGGGTTTTGGATGGAGGAACCATGTTCTGTGTCCGTACCCAGCTGGAGGCCGCGAGATGCTAGGCATTGCCTCGATCCAATCATAGGGACAAGCACAATTGAACCCCCACGCCACATTTCACGTACAGCATCGCCGTCAGGTACTGTTCAGGACCAAGGAGATTCAGATATACAACGACGAAAACTCATGTTCGTTTGATCGTGTTGGCTAAATTACCACCAAGTTCCCAAGAGACGAATGCTAGGAATTCGCTGAGGCGAGCTAGACCTACCTACGCGGTTACTGGTGCTGTACAAGGCTGACAGCCTTGCCAAGGAAATATTCGCGCATGTTGGGATAACACTCGCTAATATTATTATGCAAAAGTTTCAACGTCGGGGACGACCTGTTCACGAGGCAGGTCGATGCTCGACAGGCTAGCTGGGGGGCCTTTTGCGTGCAAGAGGATTTGACTAGCGGCGAGACTACATTTTTACTCTACGCAACCGCCCTACAATAGCAGAAGTATGGGCATGGCCCACCAGATCACCGGTCATGCTTGTAAAATAGCCTGGCTGTAGGATTTAGAAACACTAACTACGACTTCCATCGAAAGGTTGTCAAGAAGAGTATTCACCTCCATTCCATAATGCATCGTGCTGATGATAAGATCTCTCATTCATGCTTTGGGGTGACGCTTTTAGGATATTGAGCATTAGCAAGGTAGATAGATAGACGCCTTCCTTTCCCATCACGCACGCACATCTCTCTCGGCCGTCGCCGGACCAGTCCAATTCGCTCTACTATTCATTTCATGATTACCTAGAAAAAGTCATTCCGTGGATGATTTTCAAACGAGGGTTTTCCTTGCTCCACGAAGTTTGTGCATTTGACTCCCGCTCCCAAGCACCTTGAAATGCACGAACACCGAACGAATGATTGCACTGCTCCAGGCAGATACAAGACATATTAGTAAATAACCTGACCATGACTGACTCAGAAAGCACGAGTGGCCTCATCGTCGCTGTCTATTTGATTGGGGCTTCCCCGGAATCGTGTCCTCTTGACCGTGTTAAGATCTCCCTTCGATCCTCCGGCTCCGGCCAGGGGCCTTGGTCCTGATGGTTTTCTTCCTGAGCTCTGTGGTGATCTGAGCGCAGCGACTGGAGACTGTTGGTTTATTAGCCATGGGAACACATGTACTATGTACTATAAGTCTTACCTTGTCAAATGCCGGACTACCCGCTCGTGCAGCGGCAACATGGTCGACGTATGTTGGCTGCCGATTAGCCTGAGAAGGGCTCATGGGCACTTTGGGAGGACGTTGTGGTACTAACGGCTCGTCGTTGGAGATTTTCGGTGGGCGTGGAGGACCTTGAGAAGAGGTGCCAGATCGAATACTTCGATTGTCATGGTGAACACTGGGTTCGGTGGAATATGGGTTGTCAGGTATCGGGCTCAGATGCTCCCCGTACCCGGAGTGTGGGGGCATCGTTCTTTGTACCGACGAACCTTGATCCCATTGGGAGGAGGTTTGAGACGCTGGGGAAAGCTGGTCGTTGTAATGTTGGGCTTCAGACTCCAGGCGAGATTGGAACCGATCGGTTGGACCTTGTCTAGGTTGTGGATGCTGGAGGTTCACACTGTTTCGATGAGCCTTATATTTCGGATTGTCAGAGAGTTGACTGGGAATCAATGGAGATGGAGGTCGACCGTGGTCGTCGTCATCGTAATCCTCTGGGTAGTGTTCTCTCTGGAAAGATACATCGCCTTGAGGATCGTGGTGGTCATGGTCAAAGGCGTATTCCCCCAGATTCGAACCTGAACGAGAGATTTGCGAGTGTGGTCGATGACTCTGTTCACTCGAGCGGAAATTATCTGCCGAGGATGCCGTCGTCTTCGACCACCTCGACACCATCTTTGGGATAAAATTCGATGCAAAGGACTTGTGTTTTCGACTCGAGCCATCTCCCGTGGATTGCTGGGGTGTGTTTTCATGGCTCTGTGGACCAAAATTCTGGGGAATAGTCCTCGGTGGAGTATGGAGTGGTGCAGAACCGCCTCTCACATGCCGGCCCTCTTGTCTCGGAGGTGTGTCAAGTGGTGTGTGACTAGCTTGAACGTTTCCAGCATTGGCAGGGCCTAGCTGGGCATCGTAGTCATCGTACTCTTCATTGTCCTCCATGACAGTACTAACACGATTACCCGAATCTCGTAGATTATAATTCCGATAATCTGCTTGCCGTGATGAATTGTTGGAGAAGAAGCCAGAACGATCTCCAGTCGAAGATGTGCCTGCCTGGCCCTCCGGTTCGTAGCCTGTGTCAGTAGGCGCCCTGGCGTTGTCAGATGTGAGACTCGTATTTCTCATTTGATCTCGACGTATTCCAGGGTTTTGCGTGGCTCTCAGCCCCTCCACTTCATCAAGGAGCCGCATAACCATTGCTTCGATATTCTGAAGTTCATGGGTGTTTTTCGTACTGAGGCCTCGAAGAGCCCTTCGGAAGACATTTCCGCGCTTGTTCGGCAAGTCATCCTCTGATGTTGCCGAGTGTGCTGTCCGACTTGTACTCATTGGTTGTGGCCGGGGTCCACTAACTAGCTTTTGCGTTCTCTCGTGCTGTCGTTCAGCATTATCTAGCATCTGCTCGTCTTGCTCGGCAATAAATTTCTTCATATCTTCAAAAGAGTTCCGCATCTCAGCCGCGCTTCGGACAAGGGTCACTAAGATCTCGGTGTCGCGCGCATTTCTTTGCGCATCTCGTACAGTGAGATGATCCATAAGCTTGACAATATCCCGAGACTGAATCTGGTCTCGACCTGGGTCTATCAAGCCATCAAACATGGGGGAGGGTGACATGGCATGAGATAGTCCATCAGCATATTGGTCCCGTCTGGTGATTGTGAATGGATCGTCGCCCAAGTCAGCGTCTTGCATATGTAGGTCGGGTGTGAAGCTGTCGTCGTGAAGTCCTCGGGGTTGTGAATACAGCCCTGGAGACCGAGCATTAGCTCCTGTCTCGTAACCCTCATCTTTCGCTCCAGGGGAGGACGTCAAGGGTTGTGCTTTCATATACAAGTCCCGCTTAGGATCTAAATCGTGATTGTGACTGATAGTCAAAGCCTCCGGAATTAAATCGGCGCCTGCAGATCCAATATCACGGCTGACAGGTGGCAGTACTAGATCCGCACGTGAACGAGGAGGAGTGGGGTCATAGGGCCAGTGATCCGTATTACCTTGACTGAGTCCGCCGATTGGACCTTGGATAACGGATGGATTTGTCGTAATGTCAGACTCGGGGGAACGCTCTGCCTGAGTGGTAATTTCAGGTGAGGGCAGGTTAGGAGAATGTATAGACTTCGCGGATCGACCTTCAGAATGTTGGGCGGATCGAGCGAGCGACCGTGCAAGAGAGTGGGCCGGGCTTTGCGCCGGAGACCTGACAATTGCCGCTGGCTGTAATATTTGCTTGTCATTGCTGTGCATTGACGATTCATGCTTGAGTGGACTGCTGACATATCTCGAATCGCGGTCATAGTAAGGGCTATCCAGTGCATCGCTCTCATGTCGATCCAGTGAACTCGCCTGGCTATGACGAGGTGATCCGCTATTGCTGATGAGCGAGGCAACTGCAGATTCCACACCTGTCGATAGTTCCATGATTTCTGCAGTCGCTCCGAGTGGTTTCGCAACATGACGCCCAGCAGTGACCTTGTCGACATACGGAGACTTGCGGTAACTCTCATTCTCCAGGTGCTGTTCGTCGAACACAGCGTCAGCGTCGACCTGACGAGGAGTGCTTTCGAGTGATTCTTGATGCTGGCCCATGATCTCGCTGCGATTTTCTAGACTGATGCCATGAGGACGCATCGAGCGAGCTAGATCCGTACTGGGAGGAGATGACAAAGTGGAAATTGAAATCTGATCGTTGCTCCGCTCCTGTTTCTTGAGCGAGTTCAAAGACTCTGAGCTACGTGCCTGCATGAAAGAGTTTCGACCCGGCTCCGTGGTAGTAGCGTAGCTTGCGACGCTCTGGATGGGACTGAGTCCGCGCCGAATAGGATGTTGTTGATGGAGGTTTCTTTCATATGCACGTGCACGTTCTGGATCTGTCAATGCTGCAAAGCCATGTGTAGCAAAGTCGGATTCGTCGACCTCATGAGATAGTTCACTACCGTCGTCGAGCATTTCTTTTCTGGTTGAAATATCATGCCCAGAAAGATCATGCTCGGAGAAGTTGCCGTGGTGAGTTCCAAGCCCACGTTTTATATCGAGGTTGCCTTTGGTTGGGGTACGGCTACCAGGGGATGACATGTCGAGTGGCGACCCTCGAATGACCTCGCGGACTTCTCGTCTAGTAGGCGTGGTCGCACCTCCATCGATGGAAGATTGAAGTGAACTGCGGGTTAGATCTGTGCCGATTTCGCTTACAAAGGGCATGGGAGGGACCTTATGCTTAGAAAATGCATCCTCTTTCTCTGTAACGCTTGCACTTCGACTAGATCGACTTTTACTCCTTCGCCTTCTTCTCTTCTCGGAATATTCGAGGCTGGATCCTGAGTCATGTGATTTGAGTGCAGCAGCTGTCAGGGCGGCACCACCCAGGGCACCAGCTGCAACATCTCGAACACGATGGCTCTTGGAAGATTTGTGAGACTTCTTTCTCTCTTCATCACGGATACTGCTGCTTTCGACAGATTCCGACAGATCATAACTCTGCTCAGATGGTGAATCGTACTCATCATATCTGTGAGATCTATGTCGTCGAGACGAACTTGATGGTTTAGCTCCATCGGATTCATGACTGACCCGCCTCCTTGATTTGCTGCCGGATGATTTGCGATGGGTCCTCTCCTCTCGTGACAGGTTGCTGCTAGAAATGTCCGAGGGTTCGCTCAACTTTTCATGTTTTTCATGTCGAGAACGGTGGTGTCTTTGATCCCTTCTTAATTCCGTCAACTCTGGTAGAATGAGACGTCTGATAGCATCCTCGACAGTTTGCAGCAGTTTGGGATTGTTTGTAATCGACACATTAGAGGTTCCGGAGCGAACAGAGCGCTGGTCGGTTGCTCTTGGTTCCGCGGATAAATGTGAGCCACTTATCACACTGGAACCAGTGGCACTGGGATTTGAATCATCGTCGAGTTTCTTCGCGACATAGGCCCGAGGCTCGCCTGGCTCGTCGGCTTCGACTTCTCTGCTAACACTGCTATGGCTAGGAGTCTGGCTGCTGCGCCGACGTTTTCCGCTGGCGGAACCTCTTGGCTTGTTGCTTAATTTCTCGATGACCTTTTGGGTGATTCTTTCGTTACTCGCATTCCGGTCAGTTATTATGACTGGAGGCTTCAGTGTGGCCGCATCGTGACTTGAGCCTCTTGGCAGGCTGCTTTGTTCTGATTGGGACATGATGATCGGATTTGCAACGCCCAAGGAGCTCTCTGGTGGCATAGACGATATGTCAGATTCGGGAATGATGTATTTGAGTTCTGGAGAAGCACTCAGGGAGGAGAAATCAGATGCGTCGTCCTGGTGAACGTCAATCTCGACAGGAGCTTTGGGATGGAGATTGCCAGCAGAGTCCAATGAACTAATGCTCCCTTCGATAATGTTATGGGCGAGTGTCTCGTTGCCACCGAGAGCGATGCGATGTGTCTTGGAGGGTTTCCTGGTAGATTTGGATTCGGTGACAAGGATATGACCTTCTGCCTTCTCTCCTTTCTTTCTCGACTTTGAGGGGGTATAACGAACTCGCAGACTAGGTCGTCTCTGGCCCGATTCCGAGGTCTTGTTGCTTTCAAACAACTCTATGAGAAGTGAGGTTTGGGAGTGTTGGCCAGACTTTGGCAACTTGCCGAGATGATTGTGCTTTGGGGCGGGTGAGATGGTGATTGGAGTTCCGTCGCCAGGTATTTCTTCCCAGGTTTTATCGGTCCTCCGCGAAAGGTCAGTTCCAAGGTCAGTTCCGAGTCCAGTCTCATCGGCCGACTCAAGTAAAGAGTCGGTGGGTGCAGGCAGAATAGGGCGACGACTGGTAAAGCCCATTCTGAGACGAGCTTAGGCCTGCGAATTCATGAGTGGCATACGCCTGTGAATTGCGCATGCGCTGGTGTAGGTGGTTGAGATTATTTTGTGGGGATGGTGGTCATGGTGTTGCTGTCGGTAGCAATCGATACAGAGGCTTCGCCGTACGGGGTTCAAAATTGTAAACAAACTTGACACCGCTAAGCGAGAGGGCTGAGACTGCGCTTCGATATGGGTGTACGGGAGAACGGAGTACGGAGACAGAGTAGGGTGGTGAACTCTGAAGTCAAGGACGAATTTTCGCTGGGAGTGGTGTGACAGGTCTTGACTGGAATTGGGAATTGTGGTTGTGCAGGCTGCGGTGCCGGGGAATTATTGTGAGGCTGGGAGGCTGGCTGTGCGAAAAGTCACCGCGAATGGCGAAGACAGTTGAGACGGAAGTGAAAAGCGGTACGAGAACAGTGAGAATGAGGAGGACGCTGTGAGGACCAGGTGAAGGTAATTGACAACGCTTGTGGGTATGAATTCTGGACAAGTGAGCAAACTGTGAATTGTCTATGCAGAGGAATCCGTCAACACAGCGCACGCATGAAGATGGAGAACTCAGAAGGGGAGGAGCTGAAGCGAGGTGGTCGGCAGGTTCGTTGCGGGTACTGAGCAGTGAGGAGTGAGGCGTAAGTAGGACTGGGAGTGGGACGTGCCAGGTGCTGAGTTGGTGATAGAGGCGCCTGGGGGCATGGAATTGGTAGATTTGGTGGGCTTGGTGGGCTTGGGGGGGAGAAAGGAGGGGGGCGGTCCAAACTGGCTTACGCCACCAGCAGTCACTGCCGACTCAGGACTCAGGAGTGCTTGACAGCCACTGAAGAGCCACTTAGCAGGTGCGCAAGCTCCCTAACCTCAGAGACCCCGGCTCCCAGCTGCCACCTACGGATCTCCGTCTTGTTATTCTTATTCTCCATTGAATTATCATACCAGGCGGTTCCTCCAGGTGCAAACTTATGACAGAATACGGGATGTTCTATATGTCACTCAAACTCAAGCACGTCATCTGAGTTGGCATAGCTTTGCCACACAGACAGCAGGGTCAGAGCTTTCCTGGAGAGTGAGAGAGCACAGACGAACTGAACCAGACGCTGGGTACCCGGCAGTACAGGCACAGGCACTACAAACTTCCGAAGGGAGAATCTGGGCCAGGCTTTTTGTCGCTCCCGCCTTCCAAGGAATAATATTCAAGATCGTTTGGCATTATTGTTGTTGATACTGACTTGCCTTTGCTTGCCTCATTGGCCCTCCCTTGCATGCGCAGATCCAAAGGGTCACCTGCGAAGCCAACAAACCACCAATTTGCTTTGTTTTGGTTCTTGACCGCCCCTCTTCTTCGTGCCCGATCTTATGTTTTGGATCTTCCTGATACGATCATCTCCCATGGGATTTCCTGCCGCACTAATATGGCACTAAGCGATCCAAAAGAACGGTTGGCTGGCCAAAAGGTCGAGCTTCGGCCCTTTGCCGTTAAGCCGCCCGCCGGGGCACCGTCAGCAATAGGTAGGTACTAGGGAGGTACCCAGCAGGTGCTAAGTATGGAGTACATGCTAAGCACCCTTGTCGTGGCCACTAACTTCCACTGTCCCGTTCACGCTCAGCCAAACAAGCCTCTGGAACCCCGTCTGGGCCCCCCCAGGCTTCCAAGGCACCGTTGGCAGTTGCACAGGCGACCGGGCGGCTCTCGTCACATCCCTTCTCGCCCCTCTATTTGTCCTGCCCCTCGCGTAATACACACCACACATTTAGTTATTACCAAATCCTGCCAACACATCAATCTGTGTTTGCGAATCGTACCCTCAAACCCACCTGAACCCTCTTTCGTGCATTTCAAGCCTGCACAGTCCCGAGGCCTATAGGTGGTATTTCCGCCCACATCTCTTTTTTCTTCTTTTTTCTCCGTACCCCGTAAGAGGAACGAGGTATACCTTGTCCCTGATGGCCACGGAGGCTTCCGTCCAGAGGGCCGAGGACACGTGCCCCACGTGCCCCAATTCTGGTCCCTCGGCCTTTGAAGCTCTGGGGGTCTGGGGCTCTGGTAACCACTATCGATAACAGCACATGCGTTGATCTAGCGAACCCCGTGGTCTGCGGCGTATGTCTGTACATGCCTCACATCTTCACGCGCACCAACCGGCATCTGTCCCTTGCTGTGAAAGATAACAGATACGATCCATACCTTGGGTAACTTTGGAATTTGTGGGCTCACACACACGGCCCCACGGCGTCACCTCCAAAGTCAAGTGAAAGGCAAGCATTCTAAACCGCACCAGTTGCAATGCCAATCCCCTTTCTATTTTCTATTTTCTATTTTCGGGCGACGAACCCCTTTTCTAGAATATCTATGAGCTCGTCTAGCCGTCTAATGCTCAGATCCGTGCACTCATGCTCAGCCAAGTGTGCATTCTCGTCGTTGGCCAACAGCACCGTCGCCGCGCCCGCTCTGCGGCCGGAACTCATGTCGTCTATACTGTCACCGACCATGATGAGGCCAGATCCTAGGTACCGCCTCGCCAATTCCAGCGGGTCCACGCCCGCTGCCACTGTGGTTCCGTTGGACGTCGCCTGCCGTGACTGATGTAACTGTAACTCAGCAGCCTCGTCGATGTCGATATCCCTGTCCAGGCCCCACGCTTGCGCGATCGACCACAGGCCCTCGGGGCTCGGTTTGGGAGCGATCCCCTCCGATTCTCTGGTAATGATGGGCTCAAAGACCTCCCCTTGCAGGAAGCTGTCCAGTAGATGGTGCACCGGAGCGGGGAAATTTCGGGTGCAGAGCGCCTTGGGGATTCCACGACTGCTGAGGTACGTCATCAGCTCTCGTAGACCAGGCTGCGGGCGCTGCGAGGTCATTGCCGTCCGCTCGATCTGCCGGATCTTGGCTATCGCTCGTGCTCTGGGTGATGTCGGTGCGGGGTCCTCGGACGGCGACATGCTGCCCTGTTGGAACAAAGCTGCTTCCGAAGGGGCTGGAGGGTTGGTGGCAGATGGATGAGATTCGGCGTTGGACTCCGTTGAATCAGGCTCGTCCGAGAGGTCGTGGATGTGATCCAGGATGTCCACGGATCTGGGGATGTCAAGCGCCGCTCGCATCTCCCTGAACATGTAATTCTGCGGTAGACTATGGTAGGGGAGGGGGATCAGAAAAATCAACCACACGTCGTGATCTCGAAGGAGAGGACATCCGCTGCATCGTACATACCATAAAGTCCCATCAACGTCAAAGATAATTCCCCTCAACCTCGGCCGCCCGCGGTCGTCCTGCATTTCAGGATCCAGCGGCGCAAATGCCCGGGGTGAGGTCTCCTCATCCACTTCTTGAGATGGATCTTCTCCGCTGTCCCGGCTTGGAGGCACTGCCATCGCAGCAGCAGCCGCCGTTGTTGCACTTCTTGACGTCGGCCTGTGCCGTGAGATGTGGTCCGCGAGAATGCCAGGCCGGATGATCTGAGACGACAGCGCCACTGGTACTGGTGATCGTGAAAACGAACTTGAAATGGGAATGATTCCAGATGGTGATGTCCATAGGAGAATAATCCGCGTTGGGCGCTGTGTGTGCCTATGTAGCATCGAAACAGGGACTGTGTGTCGGTGCTACAGAGGTATCAGGGAGTTCTCGCCACCATGGACGTCTATGTGGTTTTTGGAGGGGGGGAGTTCGTTTTCAAAAGAGGGCCAGAGTTTCGGATAATGACATCGACTAGATATCAACATGCGCATATTTAGCGGTCCGCTAATCTGGTGATCCTTTCAAAAAAGTACGAGTATCGCTTAGGTAAGCGAGAGGGTGGGTGCGAGCTTCATGTTTGATGCCAAGTGATCCTTCAGCATCGCTACTCTGACGACACGACTCGATCGTTCTCTTGTGACGAGCACGAGGATCCATAGGCTAGTTTCAAGCAGATGTTCAAAAATATCTATCATTAAGTCAATCACATCTGTCCCACCAGGAGAACTCCCTAAGAGTATATAGATATGCAAGCCAATCGATTCGCTCAGACATCAGTGTAAACCATTTCGATTCATGATGGAGCGTGATGTGAGATATCAAAACTTTACCCCGCCGCATAGCAATTGCGCTTTCGGAATCAAAGACGTTATTTTGTCTGGGAGATGTGGCGTATTCGGTTCGACAAATTGAGATCTGCTGTTAAGATCCTAGTAGTCGCTTTCAAACGTGCATAATCAGGGGTGGGAGTTTGTTTCGTTGATCACTACTCTGAGGAAAAACAAAGGATGGCACTGAAGCGATCACCGACGAGGCATTGATTCGGCGGGTAATTCATGCCAGGCATTTGCCTGTTGTCGATATGACGACGAGTCCATTTCTTGAGGGACCATGTGCTGGCCCCCGTCCATCTCGCGCGGCTCGTGTTGTGGTGCGCTCTGATAGTAGCCTCCTTGAGGGCCTCCGTAATATTGGTAGGTATCTTTTACGTCGTTTGGAGAGGCCGCTGCGCCGGCAGCTGGTGCTCCTTTCCGCTTCCGCAACCATAGCCACCACGCTCCGAGACCGAGGGCACCTACAACCGCTATGCCTCCCACGACACCGCCGGCAATCGCACCGGTATTCGAGCCGCCGCCACCGCCGCCATCTCCACCAGTTGGATTGCCACCACCAGATCCGGAGGTTTCAGCGGGAACTGCTGAGCTTGTGCCAGACGTTGTACCAGACGCTGTTCCATAGTCAGAAGCTGAGGAAGTGGATCTTGTTCCAGAGGAGGTCGATGTTGTTTCGGAGGAGGTTGAGGTGATTGAGGACGAGCTAGATGACCGAGTCGTAGTGGCGGATGACGTCGAGGATGAGAGCAAGTTGACGAAGGTCGTGCTGACGATTTGACCGATCGTTGTGGGCGCGGCGAGTGTGATTAGTTCGACACCCTCTTGACTGCAACATGAATTGGGGTCGCTATTGTTTGTGCTGCAGCAATATGTGTTAAGGGAAACTACCAAAAACGTCAGTAAATGTCTACCCCATCAGATTGGTAAAGATTCTCTGACTTGAGCATTGGAACAACTGAATGCCATTTCCTGGGTTATCTGTAGTAAAGTAAGTACAGGGAAATATATGAGGTGCATGATGGGTAGGTGAACTCACTATTTTGACAGAATTGTGGGCAATTCCCCGACGACCCTGTTATCATTCAGCACGGCCCTCTGTATCGTTCATATTGCATGCTTACAATCTTCGTCGGTACAAGATCCACGGTAAAGTCTCCCATCTTGCCACTGACAAAGGCGGTTGGATAAGCAGTAGTATGAGCTGCTACAGCAGAAGGAATCGCCGCTGCCGTCCGTACAGGGCGTATCAGAGGTCGACAGTGCACCATTGGGATAATAACATGATTGCGCGGATGCGCAGGCCAGCCCATAAAGAAAGAATACCGACCGCAGCCTCATTGGGAGTTTGATGGATTCGTATGGGTGAATATTCTCAGTCAATCGTGCGGTGGGCACGTGGTCGTCCTCAGCCACAGAGGTCGTGCTTTCCTGGGTAGTTTAACGATAGCCACGGAAACAAATCCTGAGACATCCAAGGAAATTCAGGTCGTATGAGTCGTAGCTAGTAAGCAGCGATAGAAAAGGAGGAACTAGATGACACCAAAACGAGAGACAGGTGGTAAACGAAGGCTACACAAGGCGTAATGTAATGGGGAAGAGGAGTAAAGAACTTAGGACAGACAGCATGAGGACCAAAGACCATCCTAAGTTAGGTCAAAGTTGGCCGCTGGTTCAGAGTCCTCACGCCTCAGCCTTGACTCGCCTGTGGTTTCACTCAACTTAAGAGGGAATTGGAGCTTGTACTCAACGCAATGGTAGTCTAACCACGCTGATCAGAGGCTTGCAGAGCAGATTCCAGCAGAGGCATCCCGTGAGAACAGGGTTCCAGGACGGTTCATGGTTAGTGTCCCAGGAGGGGGCCGATGAAGGGGGGTTCTGAAGATAACCGCTTCAGATCGAGTTTGTGACTCGCTGGTGGCTTGAAGGAGATCCACTAACTAACCATGGCAAAGGTTTGAGACGTCGTTGAACTCTGCCATGCAATCTCCCTTTGCGTGGCCTTTTGCATGGCCTCCAGGGCTTGGGTGAGGGGATTCGAAGGCCGAATCTTGGTCTATCGACAATTATTAGACCTTCAAGGTTGGCTGGACGCCTGACAAGACCAGACTACCATGCCGCTTTGCAAGTTGCTGGCTTCTTGCAAACCCACAGCTTCCATGCTGGGTGAATTCGCCGCTCCTGGATTTCTTCTGGCTCGTCTAATTAATAGAGGCAAGACGAATCTCCATATCTGGTGAGAATAGATGAATGCGAAATAAATACTTAAATATTTGACGAATGGTATGTGGTTAAAATAATAACGGTCCCTCGTACTCGGTATTTTGCGATCCTCTTGGTTCTCGTGTTTCCTCCACCTTTTAGGCTCTTAGGCATGGGAGCAGGGCGAGGGTGCTTGCTTACCAGTACTCCGTACGGAGTAATACATACCAGCATTCGAACGTTGCCCCCTGTCAGCGACGAATGCGTTTCTTTGTGTGTTTGGGGCCTGGGCAATGTGGCGCTGCGAGGGTACCCTCGGTGCGGAAGAGTAACACAGTTAGGGGAGGTGGTCGCAAAGGCCCCTCCCAACTCTGCAGTGGAACAAAGGCTAGAGTTTGGAATCTTGGGGCTCTGCTGGGCACGCCCCCCAAAAACCCGACTCAGTCCACTTCAGGCCACGCTGCTCCCAGCCTCTCACGGATTATTGTCCATCCAGTATTCTGCCATTAATCCACCATTATTGGCCCTACAACCCCTACCAGTATCCGTACCTGAACTCCGTGGTCTAACATTAGGGCTGAGGGCGGCTGTCACCTCCGTTGAACCTGGAAGGCTCGGTTCAACATTATTTGGCACGAGTTGGTTGTTATTTTTCACTATCTTCATCTCTTTCCTGATATGCCTGGTGATTTAATATCACAATTCAGGAGACTACGGGCAGCAGTCGGATCGATGCTGCTGTGTTTCTCTGACTAATGTCGTCGACTTTTCTCAAAGTCCCGCCGTTGTTCGGTTCACGACATGTCGTCCGAGCGGCGGCCTTGATGGCTGTCATATTCATTTTATTGCTATCTTATGTTTATTTTGACATGCCTATTCCCAGCAAACTTGGGACTAACATCTCACCGGGGTCATCTGGTGGTCCTGATTTTGCATCGACGACTGATGGGCCACGTGTCGAGTTTGTCGTCGCCTCGATGAAGCAGGATGACACGACCTGGTTCAAAGAGTATATCCCTAAATGGAAGGCAAATATCTACGTTGTCGACAATCACAAGGTCCCATTGACTGTCTCTCAAAACAAGGGTCATGAAGCCATGGTCTATCTAACGTAAGAACCAGCTTGTCTGAGAAGAAAAGGCCTTGACCCCTTGGAACTGACTTTGTTTCCTCCCAGACATATCATCAACCACTACGACAATCTACCCGATATTATGGTGTTTTTGCATGGCCAGAGATATCAATGGCACAATGACGATCCGCTCTTTGGTAAGGATGTGATGGAAGAAACTGCACATTCCCAAATTAACAATATGCCTGCTTCCTAGATGGTGTACCACTGATGCAATCTCTACAAACCGACTACGTCATATCAGAAGGGTACTCCAACCTGCGATGCGTGTGGTCACTAGGATGCCCAGCGGAAATCCGGCCACAGCAGGAAAACAGCCGACCAGCCGGCGACCACGCGGGCGAGACACAGGTCGTGTATGCTGAGGCCTTCCAAACGCTCTTCCCAGGTGAACCCATCCCCGAAACCGTCGGCGTGGCCTGCTGCGCACAGTTCGCCGTAACGCGTGAGAAGGTGCGCGAGCGCCCGATCGAAGATTACCAACGATACCGTGAGTGGGTGGTCAACACGACGCTCGAAGACTATATCAGCGGCCGTGTCATGGAGTATTCGTGGCATCTTATCTTCGGCCGTCCGCCCGTCCACTGCCCCAATGTGCAGGAATGTTACTGCAAGACCTATGGACTGTGCAATCTCACGTGCCCCGAGGACTATCGTTGCGGCGAACGCTGGCATTTTCCGCCGTCTGCGTCCTTGCCTGAGAGGTGGCCGGAGTATGGCTGGAAGGGCGAGTTTAGAACACCTGACGAGTTGGCAGAGATGCGTCTGGAGGCTATGGCTCCACCGTCGTTGTCTTCTGCGATGGCGTCTCCCACGGTCTCCGAACAGACTGAAACCACAAGCCCAGCGGGCGTGAAGTGATCATGCGAACCCAAGCAGACTAGGAAAATCCTTTATTGTCACGTCTGACTTTGATCACAGCTGGAAATCGGCTTGCCATCCGCTCCAGCCCGTACGGAGCAGAATTGGGATACACACTTGACCAACCAAACAGAGACCTCAGTCGCCCGGAAGGAGCCCAGACTTACTACTTACTACCTTGGCCTTGAAACACCCATCCGCAGCAGCGCGACAGAACCGACACCCGAGCACCCTGGTCTTGAAGGCAAAGTCCAGCCAGGTTGCAGGGTCCCATAAATCTATTAATGCGACCACCAACGAGGAGATAACATCACGAAAACCTGGCCAATCGATTCCCAACGTGGACTGTGCTCACCCGGGGAATTTTGATCGAGTGACCTACCAAACCAGCCTTTCCAGAACCGTGTTGGGATTACACACAAATACTTGACAATTTCGCCCACGTCACAAAATGGACATTTGGGTTCCGTGGCGACTGGCGAGGTCGTCTGAGATCGTCGATCGCGTAATCAGTGGTTATGCTATCTTATATATCTATATCTATACAGTATGCGATTGATTAACCTGGCGAAATTGATTTTCTGGAAACGCAACACGGGGCATTTTTGGGCAACAGCGATACCCAATGGGACAAAACAACCAGTAGTTACGTATCAACGCTCAAATGGGAGTAACCTTGATGAATCTTGCAAACGTCAGAATCACATGTCTTCTTTTCGTGGAAGCTATGGCTCTTTTCGATATTATGTCATTCTTATTGTGTTTTGGTCTTTACTCATCTTCTTCTCCTGTGCAGATATTTTATTATTGGAGTCACCGCCAACACCGAACGAACACGCTATGACCCATGGAAATGACCGTAGCTGCGCGTTGAAGGGGGGTATAAATGCTACTAATACAGAATTCAACACCATTCCATTTGTCCATTTCGGTCATGAATGCAGAAGATAACACCGTCTGTTCCAACAACAAGCAAGCTTTATTTGATTTCGTTCCGGAGTGCAGCGCACTTAATTGATTGACGACGTGGTCGGTGGTTTGTAGACACTGGTTTCATCATCGTCTCATTCGCTCGGCTTCCTCGACTTCTTGAGCCTCCCGTTCTGCTCGTTCCTCTTCATCTTCGACTGGTGCTATGAAGAATTCATGCTGGAGGGCCTCCTTGGCGCTCCATCGCTTCCCGGCATCCAGTTCTAACAGACCCTCGAGAAAGTTGACTGCCTGGGCTTCTCCTGCTCTCAAGGAATCATGCTCCTTCTCTCGACAGCTGGCCCAAATGATGATTTTACTGAGGGTGAAACCTCTTTCACCGATAGTCTCGATGTTGGTCTCGAACAGCTGACCATGCATAGCCGCAACTGCCTGCATCTTTTTCCTCCCGAAAATAGAGGCCATTTCGATCATGGCGTCGACATCGTCGGCACTGTTGAAGAATGGGAAGCGACGTGCCAGGAGCGTGAGGAGGATAATCCCCGCTGACCAGATGTCGATTTTTGTTGTTTGTGATGTGCATTTCAGAAGCACTTCGGGGGCTCGGAAGCCTCGTGTCCCAGCTCGATTTGCTCTCCGTGACGGACGGCTATCAGACTTCGGATAGCCAGTGGAAATCAGGTCGGTTTGGGTCTGCAAAACCTGAACAGCATAGGAGTTCAGAAATTTGTCTTTACGTTTCTCCCTTGATTCTATGCAGAGACAGGGTTGCCAGTCGGTGCCTTGTCGCTCCGCCAGGCCAAAATCGACGAGGACGCCTTGTCGCTTAGAGTGATCATAAAGGAAATTAGTGGGTTTGATATCGCGATGGAGGATTCCAGCCCTGTGGACATGAGCCAGGGCATGAAAGAGACTTCGAAAGTAATGTCGCATATCATTTATCAGGAAGTCGCGGTAGTATAGTCGAAAATCGAGATGCCGGAAATAGGGCAAGACAGCAACGACTTGGTCGAGGTGTCGGAAGGCTGTCAACAAGGGGCAAATGTAGGGCGAGTCTCGAAGCTCGTGGAGTAGTTCCAATTCATTGAGGATGCGGTGGGGCGAAGAGGTCACGTAGATCTTTTTCAATGCAACTATCTGTGGTTTTGTCCGCGGTCGGGCAGGATTGGTCTTCCGTCTCTTAGGTGGCTGCTCCGTGTCAAAGTCTTGTGTACTATTTTCGTTGTCTTGGTCCATCTCATCACGATGTAGGAGCTGTTCGGCCTTGTAGACGGTGGAAAAGGTGCCTGGGATTGTTAGGGAACGTGCGTTGCAAGTGAGATGTCAAGGATTGGAATACCTTCACCAATACGGTTGATGAGTCGATACCTCTGGGAAATGCCCTTGAAGCTCTCCTCAAGCTTGCGCATGTCCTCCATGACAGACTCATCAATGTCATCCTCACTGTCTTCCGACTGCTCGGACATGGAGTCAGCCATGGAATCTTCTTCGTCTGATTCAAGAGGAGCCACAGTTCTGGAAGTATTGCTGGTACGGACGGCGGAGACATGGTGAGTGGCGTCCTCATCTTCATGTATAGCGATCGCCGTGTTACCCATGTTGTGCCTGGGTCTTTTGCCTAGGATGGTGCCAGGACAGTTCCCTGCAACGGGCCGTGGTGCATATGGCTCCTCGGCAGGACTCAGCGGACGACGCGTGGGTGAAACAGGTGCAGAGGTAGTGATCTGGTTCTGTTCCTGCTTCTGGTCTTTAGAAAGCGATCTTGGGTTGGCAGGAACTACAGAGACATTGTCTGGAGTCTTTGAAGGAAGTTTGGATGACTTGGCCTTTGGAATCTCGGGTTGTTTTGAGCGCAAGGCCTTGAGGACGCCTCTGGGCTGCAAGTGTTTGGTCAATTTCATGGTCGCGTGGGTGTGGGTGCGTGGGCGGTGAGCCTTTTGGCGGGTTGGACCGCTGGTGCAGCGTGTCCAGGGCCGAGGGTGACCAGGGTTGGCGTGGTTGAGAGCCCGGGAGAGCCTGGCACTGGCTCGCTCTCGGGGCGGCGTGGGCGCCTTTGTTTGGGTGTGGGGTCTTTCCACTTGCCGCTTTGGGAAATCCGTCAATAAACCGAATGTTGTCAATTGCCTAGTGGGTTACCACACTTGCCTGATCAACCACCACCACTAATTACCACCGCGTTGCTGCTGTCGTACCTGCGCTTTTGGGCCACTGGACTGTACGTGTGGATTTTGGGGAAAGACAGACAAAGGGAGAAAGAGCGCAAAAGTTTTGCATCTGTTGGCAAGTGCTGACCACAGCCCTTTTATCGTCGCGCCGACCACCTGGTCACTGCCCAGTCTCTAAACAACTTGCACAACAACAATCATCCGGAGTGACCACGACGCCTTCGGTCCCGGGAGTGCTTCAATCCCCCCAATATCGAAGATGGAAGACCAGGTTGATTTTGACATCAACGAATATCTTAAACTCTACCTCAGCGATGCAGGCTCTATACCTACTCCTGAAGCACACCCCGACCTGGTGGACTGCGAGCATGATCCAGACAGCTTAACACCGGCTCTGGTCGACAATGTACTTGAACATGTCTTGGATGCGGTGGCAGAGAATTCAGAAGGAATCCTACGGACCTCCGCCTTTGATACTGTACAATTCCTGCTAAAGTACGTTTCACATTCTTCTGGTTGTCCATTCTGGTGCTGACAGACATCCTTCCCCAGGCAGGCGACTCTCCTATCTGCTCAATCGTTGAGCAAGATCCTGCACCTCATTGTATCAGGCCTATCAGCAGCCACGGATGTCGCCCATCATGACATTGAAAACGACGAACAAGAAACAATTGCTCATCACAAGAAGCTACTCGAGGCCTATGCTTTCCTTCTCCAATGGGCCATTGCCGCCGTAGAAAACAAAGCCCTCGAGAAATCCAACGCCGCCCCTGCCAGGAGAGGTGGCAAGGGCTCCAAAAAGTCCATGGTTAAAGATGATGTTTGGGACTCCCCTAGTCAGATACAAAGCGCTATGGACGTGATGTGTCGGGCTATGAGACTCAAGCTTAACCGCATCTTCCAGACCACCTCTGATCGTGATACATTTGTCAATCTATTCACGAGGTCTATATACCTAATCATGGAGAGCGAGGCCAGGGTCAAAATTACTGCTGTGAGGATGTTTTGCTTCAAGGTCCTGTGCGTTGCTGTTAAACATCATGGGCACGCCCTTGGTGCACAAACATCTATCGTACAGAACCTGACATACTTCGAACATCTATCGGAGCCAATGGCTGAATTCCTCCACATCCTGTCTGAGCAGTACGATCATCACCAATTGTCTGCTGAAATTCTACGAGAACTTGCCGCAAAGGAGTTTAGCCAAAGTGACACGAAAGGACCCAAATCGGTCTCTACTTTTATCATCAAGCTATCTGAACTCGAACCGAGGCTGGTAATCAAGGAAATGGGCCTGCTCGCAAAGTTCCTTGACAGTGAGGCACACACTTTGCGATGTGCTGTTATCGAGGTCTGTGGAAACCTGCTTGCCGACCTCAGTAAGCAAGCCGAGAAAAGTGAAACCACAAAAATCCAGATCAACGCCTTCTTTGACACCCTTGAGCAGAGATTTCTTGATACTGCTCCATTCTGTCGAGTTCGGACTATGCAAGTCTTTATGAAGATCTGTGAGCTCGAGCAAAAGTTTCCTAAGCGCAGACAACATGCTGCTGAGCTTTCAATGCAAAGCTTGACGGATAAAAGTAGCAACGTGAGACGGAATGCGATCAAACTACTCAAGAAATTGGTGTCATCGCATCCATTCAGCTTGATGCACGGTGGTCAGCTTTCATACAAAGAATGGACCCAGAGGCTAGAAGCAGTTGAAGCTCAATTGGATGCACTGAAACCACCACCCGATTCACCCGGCATTGCTGAGACAGCTGATGGTGAGGAGAAGGTTGACCAGGAATTATTGGACGATGCCACTCAAATGCCTGAGCAACCAAAAGACATGACTGAAGAGGAGCAGATCGCAGCTGTCAAAAAGGCTCAGGAGGAAGCAGCAACGTCAGAGGCCATTGGCAAGCTTCAACTCACTCGCAAATATTACCTCGAGGCCCTTCGATTCATTGAGGTTATCCACGAAGCATCTGATACAGCTGTCCAGTTGTTGTCATCGCCAAACAAGACTGAGGTAATCGAAGTCATGGATTTCTTCGTCACAATCGATGCCTTCAAAGTGGAAACGGCTAGAAAGGGCATCAGACGCATGCTGCGATTGATTTGGACAAAGAGCAACAACGATGAGGGCAAAGGAGTCCAGACTCATCTGATTGACAGTTATAAGGGCCTTTTCTTTGACGCACCTGAAATCTTCAATCTAAACGACGCGGCGAACTTTGTGGCTCGGAATATGATTAGTCTCACCTTTGGTTCGACGCCAGCAGAGTTGACCTCGCTGGAACAATTACTGAGTACGATGTTCAAGGCCGGACACATTTCGGACCAAGTCATATCCAAGCTATGGCAAGTCTACGGAGTCAACAAGGAAATCTCAAGAGCCCAGAGAAGAGGAGCAATCATCGTCCTTGGAATGATAGCGCTTGCAAATCCAGAGGTTCTCGTGAAGGAGGTTGACACCATGCTTCGAGTCGGCCTAGGTCAACTAGGAAGGAAAGATTTTGTGTTGGCCAAGTTCACCTGCGTCGCCTTACGTCGTATGATTCCAACTGCAAAGAAGGCACAAGAGAAAACTGCATCAGCAGTCCTCGCGAAAATGCCGAACGATCATGAGGTTCTTCGAATGCTTGCTTCGATCTTGCTCACAACCTCACCGAGCAAGGACTGGTATGGAATGGCAGAGCAAGCGATCAGCGCCATCTACGTCCTCTCCGACCATCCTGATGTTCTGTGCTCAGAAGTGCTCCGACAGAAAACCCGACTTGTCTTCCAACAGACAAAGAACATGCAGTCACTTTCCAGGGCATCATCGCCTGAACCCGATGCTATGGATATCGACGAAGCGGAAAGTGCACCAAACCCGGTAAATGAAGAGGGCGATCAAGAAACGCCAGAGGATAAGCCTGAGAAGTCAGATGATAAACCTTCAACTGCACTATCACAACTATTATTCACAGTCGGCCACATCGCTATCAAACAGATTGTCCACCTGGAACTGTGTGAACTTGATTTCAAACGGCGGAAACAAGAGCAAGAAAAGAATAAGGCTGCGGCGCATTCACCCCCGGAGCCTACTGCAGGCCCCACACCTGCCCGACGCAAGAAGACGGCCGCAGAAGAAGTCATAGCTGAGAAGCAGAAGGAAGAGGAGAAGGACGAGCTTGATTTGATCGGTGGTACAACCGAAGACGACTTCACCGAGGCAATCGTGCACATTCGAGAACGTGAACTACTGTACGGACGAAACTCACTACTGGCAAATTTTGGACCACTAGTTGCTGAGATCTGTGCCAACAACAACGCATACAAGGACCGAAAACTCCAAGCACAAGCAACTCTCTGTCTAGCTAAGCTGATGTGCGTCAGCAGTGAGTACTGTGAAAAGAATCTCCCACTCCTCATTACCATCCTTGAGCGCTCTAGCGATCCGATTGTTCGGTCGAACGCCGTTATTGCACTTGGAGATATGGCAGTATGCTTCAATCATCTAATTGATGAAAATACTGATTTCCTGTATCGCCGACTGAACGATGGAGACGAAAGCGTCAAGCGGACCTGTCTGATGACATTAACATTCTTGATTCTTGCTGGACAAGTCAAAGTCAAGGGTCAACTGGGCGAGATGGCGAAGTGCCTAGAGGACGGCGACAAGAAGATAGCTGATCTCGCTCGCATGTTCTTCACCGAGCTTGCGACCAAGGACAATGCAGTGTACAACCAGTTCGTCGACATGTTCAGTGTTCTTACGCAAGACGGGCCTCTGGATGGTGGGGTCATGGAAGAAGAGGCTGTCAAGAGAATTCTGAAATTCTTGTGTGGATTTATTGAAAAGGTACGTCCCCCCCTGTCGCTTATTGCGGTGTCTACGGAAGGTGGCAAGGGCTTCTGCCGGTTCCAGTCCATGTGTGTCTCTGTCTGAGCGTATATTCCACTCCTCCATCAAAGACTTCCGCAATCGACCATAGGATGTGGAGAACAGGGCTTCCCGTTCGCTCAGCCGTACTTAAGCCACATGCCGGTCAGTTAGTACTAAAGTGGGTGACCATTTGGGAATCCTGGCTGTTG
>Ga0105239_10001699_pt1 | contig 29018 bp, 22 predicted proteins | sample KBSC44metaG_FD_92761 | JGI IMG/M metagenome (GOLD analysis project Ga0105239, IMG submission 92761) | Corn rhizosphere microbial communities from Kellogg Biological Station, Michigan, USA - KBS C4-4 metaG | ecosystem: Host-associated > Plants > Roots > Rhizosphere > Soil | place: Michigan, USA...
CCTTGGACATACTTTTATCATACCCCCACCAAAACGGTTGTGGAGGTGTGGCTCAGTAGCCCCGCCGTCCCAGTCGGTCAGTCACTGGTGTATCGAAAGCCTAGCTTGGGCCCCAAACTCCTATCCCCTTTCACTGCTTTGAGCAGCCCAAGGGCAGAGGGCAGAGCAGATCGGCGCCCTCGTTTCTCCCCACTCTGACCATATAGCAACTCCAGCGACGCCGTGCATTCATGTCTCCCATCTAACACATTCATATCCTCGCAACCGTCTCATAATAATGCGCCATCTCGAGCCCGGCCCTCTTAAACCCACACTTGACGTAAAACCCCTCATTCGCCTCGCTACAGTCAAGAATGCTCTTATAACAACCAACCTTCTCGGCCACGGAATCCAGCGCCTGAATGATCCGCAAACCCAGCTTCTTGCCCTGCTGGTTCTTGGCCACCGCGATGTCCTCGATATGGCCGACAAGCCCCATGTTGTGGATGAACTTGCGCTCGACGATGACCGCTCCGGTTCCGACGACCGTGTTGGACTCGTCACAGATTACTAGGATGTAGTAGGTGTCGTTGCGGGAGGAGATGAAGTCGTAGCGCGCGTTGAATTCGGCTTGGGTGGGCTCGCCGACGGTTGTGAGGACGCGGAGGGTGGGCAGGTAGCCTGTTGGGGTTGGGTTGGTCAGCTTTCAATTGTGTTACCAGGTAAAGGGGGCAATTTTATCCGCTCCATCCAAAAGCGTTCTTGTCCAAGGGGGGACTAGGTACTGCAACTCACCACCAAAGTAATCACTCCTTCTCAACGGCCGAATACTGTAACCTGTGGGCAACGTAGCCTTGATATCGTCGCTGATCAACAGCGGAGAAAAAAGGGGGGTATCATCTAGATCTGCTGCGTCGGAGATCGCGGCGGCGTACGCCGGGAGCTTCAGCTCGGAGGATGAGGTGACTGTGGACGGCGGGGTTACAGTGTTTGCCTCGGCGGGCGTCGATGTCGGGGTGGGTGTGGGTGTAATGCCGTTGCTGAGGAAGCCGTTCGTCTGAGGCAGCGTTGGAGAGTGTTGTTGTGGCAGTGAGGTAGGTATGGTGCTTGTGAGTTCTGGCTTGGCGACCGAGGTCGACATCTGTGCTGCTTCGGTGGGGGTTTGGAGGTCTGCCATTATTGTCGATGGGATGTGATTTTGCGTCAGAACAGCGAGAGAGTCTGAGTTTGTAAGAAGGAATGCAGTCGATGTGTGGATGGCGCTTCAGCTGAGCTGAGCTGAGCGTTCAGAGAGATTCAGGTACGGAGTACGAAGTCCTCTGGGGTAAACGAAGGGATGGAAGTCCGGTTGGTGCCAGCAATGTTTGGTTTTTCGTTGGGTGGGAGTTGGGCTTCCAACCGGAAAAGTCAACTTAAATTTGCGGTTCAAAAGGATGTCGATATAGTAGGGAGTGTACGATGGTTGTGGAAAGAATGAGTGGATGTAGTCGATACAAGAAAGGAGGCCAAAAGGAGAGATTATTTTGTTGGAAACTATGTCAGATCTTCAAGATAGGGTCAGCGCGGGCCCCCGGACAGAATGACATCTGCGCAGTTGATCTCAGGCTAGGCCTTGAGGCTTGACAGTTGAGGCTTGAGGCTGTTGAAACATCTGTTTGACACAGCCTCGATTGGGTTGAGCGTTAGCCACGGGTTAGCGGTGATTTAGCCTCCCAATACCCGATCTTCAGGGATGCGGCTATTAATAAACGAGCGCCGAGGGGCACTATACTCTGGTTTCTGGGGCAATACCGACAACTCAGTTGAGGTCAAATGGTTGATTCCATACTTCTATCACTTAGCCATTTCGATGCTTTCTCGCTCAGGTTATCTATATGTATTAACAGGCCTATTGATGCAGAAATGTAATTCTATCTGGTGCATCATCGCTCAAAGAGCACACCGACCTAAAATCCCCAAAGATGTCTCTTCGTGATCCAATAAATTCTTGGAACAACTCTAGTCGAACTGCATGTTTGATCTCTTGAGCTGACTGCAGTCCAGGCAGTTTCACCAATCCGTCATTGATGAAAAGTCGCACAAAATGGTCTCTGGTCGTCTTTATTGGTTCGGTGTGATCGCAGACGACCCGTTCTAGAACTAGCCGTCCTCCCATTGGCACCACGTCACTTGTCCTCCAGCGCCGATCAGTCTTGACGTGATCGGTTGGCAGTTCTTGGTCGATGAGCAGTTCATTCAGAACTTGCAACGTAGCCAGGACAGGCACGATATCGCCATCGTGCACGAAACTGAAATACGCATCTTCAGAGGATTCGTTCAACAATAGGCTTCGTGTAGCATTCAACCACAGCCATCCCATCGCTCCAGCATATGGGTTGCCTGGACCGGCTCTGTAGAAATGCAAAACGTCCCGAGCGTACTCAAACTCCAGCCATTCTTGGTGCGAAAACACCTCACACCATGGGCTTGCACCTCTTGCCAGGATCTCGAACCCACACATCTCCATCATGCTGTAAATGTCATACATGGAGAACTCAATGCCGTTTGCTTCTTGCTCAAGTCGTTCTGCGATGGGCTTGGTGAATTTGGCCTGCCACTCTCCAAGCTTTGCGTATCCAGCATCGTGACCCTGTGCCCCATCCCTTACGTATCTGTAGCAGGTATCCCCGGGTGTCAAGGTATCGCCGGCTCGATCCTCAGTTTCAGGGATGACTTCGAGTTCTGCAGAATGGTCTGTGGTCCAATTGGGACCGAAGAATCCATCTGCGAATTTCTGAGCTGTTTCAACGTCTCTTTCGGAGCCACAAGACCAGAATTTGGTGCGCCGATTCTTCGGGATCAAGTTGTCGTATCGCTTCCGAAGCAATTTTCCGGTGTTGTGTGCCTGTAGAGTTCCAGCATATGGTCCACTTGCAGTGAGATTTTCGAAAGCAGGATCAGTAGGGCTTGTGAAATATGTCCAAGAATTCAAGAAAGACAAGGCACCACGCAAAGTAACTTGCGGGCCTTGTAGACGATCCAACAGATCCAGATGGCGAGCACCAGCATTTCTTGTTGGATATCGTTCTCCATGCCTCGACAGCATATGGACTTGATCTACCCGACATGCGTTTGGCAGTACTGCCTCTGAATAGCTGACCGTATTGATTTTTGGTATCCAGGGCCCATTACCTCCGAGGTGATAAAACAAATCCCAGTCGCCTGGGGAATGTCCATCACATTTTAAAAATCCTAGTAGAGGTGCAGCTGCAGAACGGAGTTTATTCCTTCCAGTGGATGAAGTTTGGAACAGTAAATATGCAGAAAGAGACACAAGGACAATCCAGGATAGACGTCGGCGTATGCGCCTTGGAGCCATTTGAGGATTAAGCGGGGGGAATGTCCGTTTTTCGTAAGGATGCATCTTTGTATAGCAAAAAGAAAGAGTAAAAGAAGGACAGTACTTGAGCTTTACATCATGAGTCTTGTAATATGTGAAAGAAAGTCATGGAGCAGGTTGAAACTGCCAGGTGAAAAAAAGAATTAAAGACGGTGAAGCCTGAAACAAAATTGGAGTTCTGGAATATTTTTTGGGCACCGACTGGGTGTCTCACATTGGTAGCGACTTGGTAATTTGTGCAACCTCACTGAATTCTCCTACTCCTAAAAATAATAGGAGACCGATGGTATAATCTTGAAGCAAGGATTTTAGAAATAAGCAGTGAGCAAGTCTCAGAGCGATAGATGGCGTACACATCGTGAATTGAATCATGGCTGCCACAACGAAGGTATGGATGTGACCTCCCTGGCTGCTTCTTGGGATCCCGTACTCCTCCTTACATATGTATCATTCCGAGATAGCACTGAGCAGTGCCGTATGCTTGACTGTAGCAATCCTTTGCCTCCGTGCTAGTCTCCAACCGATCACCCATCTCATTCTCCTATTCGTTGGTATTCTACATCGGCAAGATGGCCGTCTATGATGTTGCCCTTGCAGGTCGAACGGTCCCAATTAGCTATGGTTTTCCAACTCGGGTGCGGAGAAATGCGTCGGATGTAGCCAGCCATCGGCTGATGAGGCCGATGTGAATCTGTCATGATATGATCAACGAGCTCCATGAAAAGAGGGCGGCCCTAAATACCATGTTTCTTTCTTTTCATGGTATTTGGACTCTATCCATCGACAGAAAAAGAAATTGATCATGGGTTCCGTACCGATAGCAACTACGCCTGTGGCGCCACATAACTTTCCAGTCCCCAAGCCTGGTATCTACGTTCCAGCGGTGACCTTCTTCGATCCTGAAACGGACACCCTCCGTCCAACGGAACAGGCACAATACTACTCTTACCTGGCACGGTCTGGCCTCACTGGTTTGGTGATCTTAGGCACCAATGCAGAGACTTTTCTTTTGACTCGGGAGGAGAGGGCAACTCTATTGAAGCTGGCACGCCAGTCTGTGCCCGAGAATTATCCCATCATCGCTGGCGTTGGTGGCCACTCTACGGCTCAAGTACTCGAGTTTATTGCGGATGCCCATGCGGCAGGCGCAGACTACGCCTTGGTTCTTCCAGCTGCATATTTTGGGAAGCAAACCACTCCTGCTGTGATCAATAAGTTTTACACCGCCGTTGCAAAAGCGTCTCCGCTTCCTATTCTCATTTACAACTTCCCAGCTGTTTGCAATGGGATCGATCTTGATTCCGATACTATCGCTGCTCTGGCAGAAGCAAACCCAAACATTGTGGGTGTGAAGCTCACCTGTGCTTCTGTTGGTAAGATCACACGACTGTCCGCTACGTTCCAACCCGAGCGATTTGCAATATTTGGTGGCCAATCGGACTTCTTGATAGGAGGACTGGCAGCCGGAAGTGCAGGCTGTATAGCTGCATTTGGTAATATCTTCCCCAAGACTCTGGTCAAGATATTCAACCTCTGGAAAGCGGGCAAGCATGACCAAGCATTGGCTCTGCATAGAATAGCAGCACATGCCGAAAGTCCAACCAAAGCCGGAATAGCGACCACTAAATATGCTGTGAGCCAGTTCAGTGCGAAAGCAGCTGGTATTCCTGGCGACCTGGAGCTCCTCCTCAGACCTCGACAGCCATATGAAGAGCCTGCAGCCGCAGTGAAGAAGAAGATTGTTGAAGTAATGAAACCATTAGAAGAGGTAGAAGCGACTTTGTAGACTAGTCTCGATGATTGGTGAGCCATGAATTAAAACTCTGGAAACCAACCATCGCTGGGAATATGGTTATTGCATCTGCATCTAAATGGAGCCTACCTATGTCATTGATGGCACGCTTGAGATATCATTCTGTGTAGGATTTGCACCGGGCCACCTTTGAAACACCCACCAGAAGCGTCTCACTGAGACTCAAGACAAAGTCACCAGCTAGGGATAACGTAGGCTCAAAGATGCAAGAATGTACCTTTGATCAGTCCTGTAGAGAGATAGAGTCGACTTTCACGCGGCTACTGCACTAAGCCATAAACTTTCGGTTACGGAAAGGATGCCAAAGGATCTGCAAGTCATCGTGCAAGTAAACAAGGCAGAGGCACCCAAGAGGTTTCAACTCCGCAGCGATGCTGTGTGAGCACGGGAGAGTCAGGACGCGGCAGTATGCATAGAAGTGACACCCGCCCATGACATGACGCATGCTTCCCGTGATGCAAGGACAAGACTCTCAACTTGGAATTTGAAACTTGTTCCAGACCCGTTGTCATGGAGAAGGTTTGAGAATGAATTTTGATGATGAGTGAACTTATGAAGGTCTACCTCGTTATTGTTTACTTTGCAATTGATTAGCAAGTAACCAAATTGTTGCCATAGGGAGACATGTTTTTGGCCTGTGCTAAGATACCACGATTAGGTATGTAGTTGTTGTACTCGGTACGATAGGCCCTAGTTAAGGTGAACGAGGGTGACAGGGAGCGGGGCGATACCGTCTTGGGCGAGCACAAATGGGTAAGTAGAGGTGGTTGCGGGACGGATACGATGGGATTGTGTTTGCATCTCGTTCCCCAAATAAGGTCATCCATATTTGAATGCTGAGCATCGACCCCGGAGACGAGAAGGCTGAACCAAATAACCAAGTGGTCGTCCGTATAGCTAGGTATCTAGGTAGTTAAGCCGGAACAGTGTCAGGATCACACAGGAGGGTCAAGCAAGAACTCGATGCTACCAAGGTTGTATCATTCTGAGCTGTTCAATAGCAGGAATATGCACCGAGGAGGAACAGATAAGCCGTACTCGGTACTGCCCGACCATCCTGACGTGCCGTATCTTGAGCTATCTCAACTGAGCAGAAATCCTGATTTGGTCCACGAAGGGTCGTCGTGAAGGTCACAGCGCTAATTACGTCCTTGTTGGTGACGTCTTAGGCTTTCGCACTTGCCGCGTTAGCCACCCCAAGAGTTGCCCATGCGAGCCGTGACAGAGGACTTGCTGTCCGTCAGTGCCTGCCATTTGTTGCTTCAGCCACGAGGTGTGCCCTGCCAAAACTGCTAGTGACGCTAGGTACTCCCTACTAACTAGAGTCACCCACTTGGTGCCTTCCCAAACACCGACTTTTCGAGAGTCGTATCATTGCAGCGCATCCTCCATCAATTATCCGCCTGCCAGCGGCACCCACGAACCCACAATCCCACCCTTGTATGTGCGTTGCACACTTACTCGTACACCTTTGGAGAGTCGGTACTATCCCAACTCAACTCAGACCAGCTTCAAGACAGCTCTGACTTCTAATACTGTTGTCCCTCCTTTCACATTTGCTCTCACAAGAACGACCTTGCTTCATCGTAAAACACAAATACCCCGTGCAGCTCTAGCTTTGCAGAACGACGAACCTGAGACAAACTGCATTCTATTCAATCCACTATTACACCCGTAGGATCCATTCAACCAACCCCTGCCGCTGTTCCACCGTTAATGCAAGAGGCTGGTCTTCTATCCGCGCCGCCGCCGTCACCAGCTTCTTATGGATATATGAACTTCGCCCAACCTCTCAAATACCAGGACCTGGGTTCCAGTACCTCGTATTTGTCCTACTCGAACTTTCGAACTTTCCACGACAGTTACTGACCGCACGCCTGGCGCCACGTTGCTGGCACCATGGCGTCGGTGTGTCCATTGTCAGTGTTACGAATATCATGCATAACCTTTTGCTTGCTTCTACTCTCACTTCTCTCATTCAACGTGGGAACAACTGCTGCAGATGACATACGATGGATCAAGTACACTGGAAATAACGGCGTTGTCTGGCTCGACGACAATCGCCGACCTTCGTTGTATACTCAAAACTTTGGCGATTGCCAAGGGGATTCGCTCATTAATGTCACTCGATTCGACGCTGCCTACTACAAAGATAACATGACCGTGCTCTTCCATTTAGAAGGCAATTCCGCCCTCGCCGACGAAGACTTGATGTGTGAGTTATACTTCTCAGATACAGTGCTGACGTCGACTAATCCACAATCACGAACTAGTGTATATCGGTGTTTTTGCTTATGGTGAACCCCGATTCAATCTCACCTTCAACCCTTGCAATGCCAATATCAACAGCTTGTGCCCCCTCAATTCTTCGATACCAATAACCGCTAATGGAATCATTCCTGTCGCACCATCTGACGTGGCTAACATCCCCGCCATTGCCTTGAGTATTCCAGATTTCGAAGGCCAAGCTATTCTGCGTATCTTCTCAAATTCAACGCAATCTCAAATCGGATGCTTCTCGGCCGTCGTCACAAATGGTGCGACTTTTGAGCATCCCGCAGCTGTAGCTTCAGTTCTGGGAGTCTTTACAGTCGTTGCCTTGATATCCTCATTTGCAGTCACCATTTACGGCCAGAGCATTTCGGAGACCCGAAAGCATTACGCCCATTCCCTCTCGGTCTTTGTCGTCTTCTCCGTTTATCACCATATTTTCTTTACTGGAGGACTCTCTATGAACTGGCCGAGCGTCTTGGTGGCATTCTGGAGCAACTATGCATGGTCGGCAGGTATGATCTACAGTCAGAAGATGCAGAACTCGATCAACCAATTCATCGGTGATAATCGTGGAAATATTAGTATGGTGGGGGCCGCCCAGAGCGGCGAGAATGCTGTTGGTCTAGGTGGAGGCTACCAAATCTCACAGATCTACAAGAGACAAACAGAAAATGCCACCGCAAATAGCACCGTATTCTCAGGATCCTCATGGTATGGTGTTCCTGTCCATCCCGGTCTTCCCTTGCCAGGAAATTACTCCGGTTTTGCAGGCACTCTGGGCCAGATGGAAATTCCAGCGTCGAATGCATTTCTGACCGGACTGTTGTGGTTCTTGATCCTCATCGGCTGCCTCATTGCGATCGTGGTGGTCTTAAAGTGGACTATCGAGGGTCTGTCTGCATTGCGGTGGATTAAGGCTGACCGCTTTGTGTTCTTCCGAAAACACTGGCTCTGGTTCACCGGTGCTTTGGTCTTGAGAGCCTGTTATATTGCATTTTTCATGATGACGTTTCTGACGATGTTTCAATTCACTCTAGGAGGCGCCACGGGTGTGAAGGCTATAGCAGCAGTGGCATTTGTCATTTTTCTTGTTGGAATGTTCGGCAATGCTCTCTATGCGTTGTGGTACAGAAAAAGATCTGAGAAACTCCCTGAAGTACAGGAATCGGAGAATCACAATCCAGCTCCTACTCCAACGGCGCATGCTACGTGGTACAAGGTCGCCCATCTTAGATCAAAAACAAGCGACGGGGATCCTCAAACAGAGAAGGGCCCCATGTGGCTGCAACGCCATTTACCTGATCTCGGTTCTGGGCTGGTCCATGTGCACGATGATGAAAACTATACAACCAAGTTCGGCTGGCTAGCTTCCAGGTTTCGGCGAAGTAAATGGTGGTTCTTTTCGGCCTGGCTGGTCTATGAGTTAGTAAGGGCTGCCTTTTATGGAGGAGCTGCGGGTCACGCCTTGGTTCAGGTTTTTGGTCTTCTGGTCTGGGAAATTATCGCCTTCGTTGCCATCGTTATGATAAGACCGTTCGAGAGCAACCGCCTCAATTTACTCATGGTGTACCTTCTGGGGTTCAGTAAGGTGTCTACCGTCGCCTTGTCATCGGCGTTCGACCCAAGATTCAAACTCGCTCGGATTTTGACCACTGTAATAGGGGTCGTTATCATTGTTATCCAGGGGCTGCTCACTATTTGTCTGATGATTGCCATTGTCCTTGGAGCCATCTCAAGTTACATGTCAATCACAAGATACCACGAGACGATGAAGCCAGTATCGTGGTTAGCTTATCGTGCTCGCTATTTCGCACATGTGGATCAGAAGGCCACTGATATGCGCAAGCCTCCGCCACCACCTCCACCACCCCAGCCAGAATTTCCTAAAGAACCCTACTTTGCAGTGTCGTCCGTTCGCAGACAACCAAAGATTGAAGACGATGACCTAGACGATACGGCAGAAACTATATCAGAACAGCAACCAATGGAACCAGAAGCGAGCACGACTAGCACCATCAATCTGCCTCGGAGCACCTCAGTACGGTCCAGACCGAGTTCATCAAGTTTACCATACGGAGCCAGAGTCCATAGAACGAGCTGGAGCACCCGAGACTTCCAGCAACTCGATTTACAAGCAGGTGCAACTGCTCCAAATTCTCGAATGAGTATTGATAGCTTGCAGGATGTTGCTACTAGACATCGTGCGGCCAGTCTGAGGGATCCCTCCAGGAATCGTCCCAATACAGGAGGGGCGGACGTCTCAAGTAGTGAAGGATATTACAAAGGACACCGAAGAGGGGTGTCTTCGACGTATGCACCCAAACGGAACAGCTCAATCGTCAATGAGGAGAAAGAGAATGATCCTGACATGATAACATCATGATATTGAACGACTTTGATGAACATATTCCACCTTCAACTATACGGAAAGCTGCAGAGCAGACCTGCGGACCAAATTCCAGTCTCATGAGCTATGCTATGTCTTTATTTTTGAGCGAACATCAGGCAATCAGCATTTTAGGCGCAAGGGTTCTCAGCAGGCGGCCAGCTGGGCTATTTTACGGCATCGGTAGTATTTGGTTGTAAAGGGCTTTATGGCAAGGTTATGCCTGCAGTATTATACTCATAGAAGATCCTAGCATTTCAACGATCCCCGAAAATATCAACATGATGGCAGTCCCTGCCACCTAGGTGCCTGCCTGACCTTTCGTTAACGACGCGAATCTCACAGTGGATCCTGCAGATCTATTTCCCCAGTTTCTTGGAAAATCTGACGACCATTACTTGATTCGAATCAAGCTAGACGATATTAATATTAGTCAATACCATCTCCGGACTTGATTGTAAGGCTTTTCACCCGAACTAGCGATGGTGATTCACAAGCACTGAACATACCCTGTGTGTTCCATCTGGCCCACCGTAAATACATCGTAGAACCGAATTCGCTGTCAGGTCACGGACCTGATGGGAAGCTTACGCCGAATTATTACCTACGAGTATTTAGTTAGCGAGTTAGCATGACGATGTCCCTTCCCGAGACGCCCCCAAAAATCTGCCTGTGCCTGACCCAATCATGAGACCTAATCGTAGATATATGTCTGGGTCAAGGGCTCTAGGATCTGAATCGCTTTGTGTTTGATAAATGCCTCCAAAGACTGCATCTGCTCTATATGTATCTCCAGTTATCTCACTGGTTTCATCCAAAAAACATATCTCAGGAAGCCTATCCACACTGAGGCGGGTATATTATTGGTTAGGCATTGCATGCGTGACTCTGTCCCACAGCCCGTCAGCCACTGCTCTAGAGTTTAGTGGACACTGCCTAGCAGCCTTTCCTCCTTCATGAAACCCCGTCCGGGGCACACGGGTCGAAGCAGTTCGAACCTTGACATCCGCAACCTCGACTTGAACTTCAAAGATTCTCTTTGGACCCGGGAGGCTGTATCAGGTCACTCAACCTCAGGCCTTCCATTGTATCATTGTTCTTCGAAATGCACAGATAGTCATCAGAGATGAAACGCGTTCTTTCTTGAACAGTAACTCGATGTCGACTTTACCAGCCACCCACGAAGTTGGTAACACACTTTCCCTTCTCACGCATGTTTAGGCAGTTACGGTTGTGTTATCATAATGCGGCCATTTCACGAACAACAAAACGGTTTCGCCACAAATTCAGCCTTTGCTGCCCCGTTACAAGACCATTTCTCGCAGGAAGCAGTGGTACCGACCGCATCAACTATGGCTCCGCCAGCACCGGCAACTGAACGGTCCCAAAGTTCTCATGACTGGGGTGCAGTGAACCAAGATTCAACCACGGATCAACAACCAAACAAGCGACCCAAGAGGAACTTGAGGCTGACACCGTCCCAGCGAGAAAGAAAACGAGCAATTGATCGAGAGGCTCAGAGAAGCATTCGAATGAAAACCAAAAATTATAGTAAGTGTACCAAAACTCCGCCTGCTTGCCTTGACCCTGGGCGTTGAATGCCAAACTCTGCGTGTCTTTCTCTTCTCTGGTAGATTCTAGTAATGAGACTGACTATACCTACTTGACTCCGAGTAGTCGCTCATCTTGAGAATCTAGTCAGTCTCATGGACAGAGATGGCTCGGATGCTGGCACGAATGGAAACGAAACGACTGGTCAACAAGGAGGCCTTCAACGAAATGAGATCCGGGTCCGTGAACTATTGTCACAGTTAAGAGAGAGCCAGGCAGAAGTTCGCAAACTAAAAGAGACCTTACATGGGGTCCAGAAGCTCATCGCAGGAGTATTTGATACCGCGCTAGACTCGGGTTCGCAACCTCAACCAAGCACAACGAGCTCAAATTCGGAACATACAAAACAGCCCAGCGCTTCCGCAGAGGAATTCACGACTGAAACTTCTCAATCTGGGCCATCAAATCATCCCCACACACTGGCATCACTGGCAAATTTCCCTAATCCAGTAAATCACACTACTTCAGAGGCCTCAACGTCCCCTAAAGCGGCGCACAGTAATCTGCCATCCTCCAATCCAAACCAGTTTTATTTACCGTATCACATACCTTATGGCATGTTTAAAACTGGGGGGTACGCTGACGCTATCACATCAAATCCTTTTGGTGGCGTGCCACAGAACCAAGTTGAGGAACTATACCATTTCTCTGAGCGAGAAGTTATGAAAGTAACAACAAGTGATTGTTATTCTTTCGCAAATCAATCATCAGATGAGGACATAGCGGTACGAGCAGTTCTACATGGTTGGCGAGACGTAGAAGACCACTATGTTCTCGATGAGGGATGGCAGGCGCTGAAGAATATCGACCAGAATGTTTTCCACAATTGTGGGCTCGTGGAAAGAATGGCGATACTCCGCATGATGCGGCAAAAGATGTTGCACCAGTTGCAGAGCAATCCTCATGTCTTGACACCCCTGCCGGAGTTCTTTCAGCGGACGCCCATGGAAGACGAACAACAATTGAAGGCTATGCCTATTGTCGAGTACTTTATTTGGCCGGGTCTGCGAGCCAGTATCTTGAACAGTCCAAGGAAGTATCAGAATAACAAATTCTCAGATGCGTTCAGGGAAAACTTCAAATTCATCTGGCCCTATGATATCGCAGATACGTACGTCAAGGATCCGGCCAGCCAGTTATACTCGACAGGGCTGGAATTCGTGAAAAGACAAAGGGATCTGCGTAGTTGGACGATGAGAAAGGAGTTCTTCGACGGCTTTGGGGAGCTGACATCTGCAATATCAATTTACAATCCAGCTGTCACTCGAGCCTTGATACCATCAGGTACTCGCCTGCCCCCAACAAGGATGACGGGCCGGCACCAAAACCAGAGGGGTAACCACAGAGTCTCTGTTGGTGTGTCCACGAAGCAAGTGTCGGAAGATGTACCAGTAGAGGCACCTGCACAATTCAGGTCTTCTCCATTGATCCAAGCGGCTCTGCTGATGGCTGTGGATAGTACTGCAACTGCTAGTCCTCCTCCCCAGGCTGCCGAGGTCGAAGCTTGGTTGGGTGATACTGACATGATGCATCAGCAATGGGCCACACAACAAGGTGTGAGCTCGACCATGGGCTCGCTATATGGCTCTCAATGGTCTTCTGCAGCCGGCGGATATTGTCAATGAACCCCTGAACCATGACATCGGAGTTTCGTGATAGAGTAATAATGACACTTGGGTACTTGTGGAATATCTTCTGGAATGCTGGACTGTGGCACTATGCTCAGTTGTCGTTGAGACACCAATTTTGGTTATTCCTAGCGGCCCATGTTGGCTGCATCGTGAAATATTTCACCCTGAGTGTTGAATTGGATGTGAATGATATGAGGCTGTTGAACAAAAGAATTTTGGCGGCTTGCCCCAGCATCATATTCTCGTAATCCGAGCCCAGTGTTTGGGACTACCTCGTACCTATATTAACTGGTGCTCATGACTGCACCCAGCAGGGACCTGGCAGGTGGGTGCCCGCCGCAGGCGACTCTCAATGTTATGACATCACAGGCTTTCATGTTTGGCATCACGTGGAGCAAATCCCCTCCATCATCCCGATTTGGGATTGGGTGGCAGTGGCGCTCCCCCCAAGTACGGAGTACGGAGTACCTTCCGCCTGACAATATCATTATTCCACGTAACTTCATGTTAGTCAGACTTACCTCCGTAGGCCCCGAGGGCAACCTACTTAAGCACCCGAGGCAAGCAGGACCCCAGGGATTCTCCCTTCAGGAAGGCGTATTATCTTAGGCAGGCAAAAAGTGCTGCGAAATAAAAATTCTGGTTGGGCTCGTGCTACTACTAAGTTCTAATTATCAACCAAAGTCAGTGCCTAACTTAGGTAGCTTCTAGGTCCTGGCACACGCATGCACTGAGCTGACATAACCAGCCTCGCTTCTGTTACATGAGCAAGCATATGCCACAAACAGGCGCCGGCTTGTCCAAGACCAAAATGAGCTCATGTCAAACAGACGATATCTTCTGGTACCCCATTTCTTGATCTTTCGTCAACAGTCTTCACGCCATGCATTGCGTGTCAGTTCAAAGCGTGTCGCTCTAGAATTCACACCATCGGATTGCCATCCCCGTCTTCCTGTTCGCAAGTTCGACCTCAGTCTCTCAACTGAACATCCATCTTGGTGTAGAGTCCGTGGAAGCCAAGATTAGTCATCCGTCATGAACCTGCTGTCTCGAAAGACTTCGAGCAAAAGCCTCGAGCATGGAAAGGCCTCCACTACCCAGAAAAGAAGCAGTTCGGTCGAACCTACCCGGACGGAAGACAAACCATCACTCTTTCATCGACTGAGTCGGAGAAATAGTGCCAGCAAGGTACAAAGCCAGAAGGAGCATTCTTCAACAGTCCACACAGATGTAGGTTTACCATTTAGTTTCTTGACTCAGTTTCCAGTATCAAAGTCCCCTTCCGGAAATATTGCGTTGTGTACGGACTAAGCTGAAGTCGAACATTAGTACATGCAAAAGCAACCTAACACGGGCGTTAAGACAGTGCAGGCGGACGTTGCAGAAGTGCCATTAGACAATGGCCATGACTCTCGAACCGCATCCGAAACGCCTGAGGTCACCAAATCTTTGCCTGAACATCACGAGCAGGCCGACCCATCATCAATAGGACATGCCATCACAAAATCTGGAGATACTACGGCCGATGCTCCCATTCCCGGGAAAGCCGAGGAACCAGAGCATCAGGATGTTCATACTCACAAAGGACATAGTAAGAGTGGTTTAACGAAAGTCGATGTACAAGGGCTTTTCTCTGGGGCTCCACAGTACACGCTTGAGAAGGGACGAAGAGGCCGTTATTTTCCTCAGGCTTTCTTTCCATGGAATAATGACCTTGACATTTCCGATCTCCAGGATCGGAGATATCTTCGACACGAAAGTTTTGCACTCTCTACTCTACACGCTCATCTTCCCATACCGGACGAAGTCGAATGGAAGCCTGGAATGGCGCCACCCGTGCAGACAAACGAAAGACTTGAGACCAACAAGAGACCTATGTTTGAACTTGGAGTTTTTGAACGGCCTAACATGCTTGGACTTGAAGGGAAAGAGCCTGGTACGGTTGGCTTGAGATACTTTCTCGAGCGGCCGGTCGCAGATGGCCTGCAGGATGAGAACGTCAAGGAACACGGTAAAGATGTTGAGCTCGATCTCGCGTTGGCCCATGTCCCTGCCATGGAAGCTTTCAAAATGCTTGCGGTGACTAGGGAGAACGAAGAATTGGATGCCAAAATAGGGAAGCATGCACCAGCCCTGGACCGGGTCAAGCTCATACAAGGTGGACCACACTCTTGGAAAGCTGCAGGTGTCAGAGATTTGAACATGAAGACTATAGCAGATCGATTTGAGGTGATCCAGGACTGGCGAGACCAGGTCCTCAATGCTGGTTGGCGATCAACAGTCCTTGACCACATTACATCCGCTGAGCTACACGTACACTTGTTTTCCGAGATACTCTACCCACCAAGAAAGGTCAGTCATGACACCAAACATGAGCATACCGGTCTCAAAATTCAGATCGAGGCACTGGTGAAAGTGCTCACTACCCCAGGCGCTTGGCTTGACTTGAGTATACCGGAAGCAAGGCTTCGGCTTGGAAAGATCCTGCATGGCAATACCACACACTATAGCTATGAGAGTGGGACTTTCTGCGTTGAATCTGAGCGAAAATGGGCCTTGGTTCAACTTTTACTCGCCGTTGAGCTAGTGATTCGATTAGATGCGGCATTGAGACTTGGTGTTGCACTCCACTCTGAATCCTTTGAATTGAATAGTGATGAGATACATCATTTTAACAAGCTTCGCAATCTCAAGGTTGACTGGGACCTCGTACTAGCGAGAAGATTCATCACTTTGAGTGTTATCAAGAAAATTGAAAGGAAAGGCAATGAGCATCAACATGTTACAAGACCCACACTACAACAAAAATCCCCAGAATCTCACACGAGCTTCATGGGGAAACTCTTCTCGCATGGTGAGGACAACAAAAGATCGGACACAAAGTACACACATGATCTGTGTGATGTGACAATCCTACCACGACAAGCGCAAGTAATGGTCACTGGGTTGATACGCTTTGCTAGCAACATCGGTTGGCCTCGCACTCTTGAAATCCAGGAACAATTACGCCAAAAGCTATGTCAAACGGAGGCGGAAGAAAGAGAGAAGTTTTTGATGGACGCGGTTTCTTGCGCGAATATCTCTGATAGGGCCAAAAACCAGCCACTGAACAATGTGACGCGACCACTGGGCAACTTTTATGTTGATCTGCAGACGGCCACCTCAACAACAGTCGGTGGCTGGCTTTCTCATAGCTGGCTCTCAGGTCTTATACTTCCTGGAAACTATATTTGTGATCTCTTGATTGCTACGCTCTTGGAAAACGATACAGATCCAAGTACCTTAGCAAAACTCGAGTGTCACGGAACACATCCACTTCGTGGCTCGGGATTCGTTCTCAACGGCAGCAGCTGGTGGTCCAAATCATGCATTGTTGGGCGGGTTCTGGCACCGATGCACGGCGCAAAGGAATCTATGGGTTGGATTTCTGCCCCCAATGTTGTGCCGTTATATGATTCAAATAAGCAACCGCTCTCCGATCGTTGGGTCAAGATTAAAACGTACCCCGTCCCGACTACACGATCAAGACCACGAATATTTGACGGCGAAAAGATTGCCGTTGAAAGCACACCGCTGGGAATGGGTAAAGGAGGTATTCATGGCGCAGAGTTCAGTATGGTGACAGACCACATTCTCGATGACGGGACAAAACCTCAATTGGAAGTGAAGGATATCAAGATACACCTCTCAGCTAATGACGCTACCGATTCAAGCCCAGAGCATCCTCTATCTGCATGGGTAGAATTTGATCTGGCATTGACCCCGCCTACCAATGCGCAAGCCTCTCCCCAGCCAGACATCGTCACAAAACGCGTGCGCTATGGTCTTGATCGAGCCGTATACTTCGTCACTGCATTCCCGTGCCGGTTACCTCACGGACATGCCACTTTCGCGCCAGGATCTGCCGATGCAGACTATGAACAATACAGACAACCGCCGAAGCACAAGGCGCATGAGCATATTCCTGCTCACCCACTCCACAAGACATACAAATTCGCGACGAAGACGCTCTCAGATCTGGTGGGCGATGGGAACGGAGGCGCAGGCTCAGGCCTCCTGGGTGGAGCCGAGCCCCCCAACCCCTGCCTGAGTCACGACTCAGAAGTCTGGGTGATTGACGCGCGCTCACCACCAGTGCACAACAGCCAGAAGAGCGGCAGTCATTCCGAAGCCAACTATCTCTCGAATTTCTACTCAAATGGCTCCTCAACTACCCCGGCATCCCCCAGTCTCGTTGAGGCAGGAGGTGAGGCGAGTTTAGATCAGACGGTACACGCCCAGCTGTGGACGCGCGATATCCTCGTGCGTAGCTGGTGTGCAGAGAAAGGCCGCAATGCTCTCATTGCCCGTGTAGGCCGCACGTGCCTCTCATGTGCGATTAGAGAGGCTAAGGCACTAGAGATCAGTGTCGTAATTCGAGTGGGTATGATGGATTGAGTGACGTTTTCGAAAAAAGTGTTATACCTAAGGATGCAATTCTGGTTGTGTGCAGTTATCTGGGGAATGGCAGGATGGGATGGGTGGATTTGAGGTTCACAGTAACTAACGGCTAAATTAATTGACTTCGGTGACGTCGCAAGAGTGACGCGATGGAGGAGTCTTCTGTAGGACTCAGGGAGCGCAATACTATTGGTGAATACATAGGCATGGAAAACACTCTTTTGAACATCTGAGTATCGGGGCAACTCCAGGATACTTTCGTTGTTATACTCCTTGCAATTATTTCCTTAGAGTGCACTTCCACTCTCCTCATAACATATCGTCTCTTCTGTTCGTTTGATCGTATGTGGTGCATTCATTCTTGGTGGTCCATCGACAGCCTTACCGCCGGGGACCCACAAGGCTGAGCGCGGAAAGGGATTCGGCTTACTTGCCTCACCTTGCCATGTCTCCGCTCCAACGCGGAGCAATTCGACCTGTTTTGAGTTGATGGTCTCCCTACCACCACGCCTTATAACATCCTCAGAATGGCATTCGGACAGCTTGCACGAGGTCCGGGGTATGTCCGTGTCATGATACCTTGACACGGCGGTAGCGATTTAGATCTGTCGCGGGCCTAGGTGTGGTGTTTACAACTTGCGATCTACTTAGCTGGCGATGCCTCACATCCAACGAGCAGCATGGCGCTTCTTCCTTCGAGGCAAGAGGAGTGCTCTCGCATCATCAGTCCTCACCACGAGCCTTCGTTATCCTACTGCTCTCAAAGCCACGACACTCCCGTCTCCGCCCTCCTCCATCCTCTTCAGCACAACCCCAATCCCAGCCAAGAAGCCCTCCGCGGCAGCCCTGCCGCCACGGCCAACGCTCCCCTCCTCCGAGATAACACACAGCTACCTTAAAGGCTCCGGACCTGGCGGCCAGAAAATCAACAAGACGAACAGCGCCGCCCAACTCACACACCTGCCTACGGGCATTGTGGTGAAGTCGCAAGCGACGCGGTCGCGCAGTCAGAATTACACGATCGCACGCAGGATTCTGGCGGAGAAGGTGGAGCTCCTGGAGAAAGGGGCTGAGAGTAGGGTTATGCTGAAACGGGAAAGGGAGAGGAAGAAGAAGGCGAGTGGGGCGAAGAAGCGGCGGAGGAAGTATAGGGCGCTCGAGAGGGAGAAGGAGGGGGAGGAAGGTGAATGGGAAGGGGATGGCGAGGAGGAGTTGGGGGGTGGTGAAGCGCGACTAGAGATGGAGGGGCAGGTCTTGGACGGGAAAAGCATTGGATCCGGTGAAGGCAATGAGAACGGTGCAGAACACGCCAAAGCATCGAGGATGGCGCATGATGGGGGAATGCACAACGGCCACGCGCCAAAACCGGCTTGAAGACTCGACAAGCAGACAACCATTATTTGTCAACCAGCCCGATCTGCTGGACATATGGGCTCCTCAGTATCTATGCCTACCAGAGCTCGAACAGGTGGTGCGACGCACGATGCACACCCTTCTTGACACCAACTATATCAGACAATTGGAAGGCAAGATTTTGCATCCCTTGGTTCCTAGGCTTACATCAGCCCCTAACTAGGGAACTCCTCTCTTTCCCTACATTCCTTTCCGTGAGGTCGGGGAAGGGAGGGATAGCAATGCTATACTGGAACATTACATGCTCTTTTACCCGCGCTGGGTCTCAAAAGGAGCATATCGGCCCAACGTCATGTGAGCCTCGGCCTGGGAACGAGACGTGCGTGAGGAACATCCAACTGGGCGGAAGCCAACTGCTCGAGGGCTAGGCACCCCACTAGGTTTCCACTGAGCAGACCGTCGACGGAAGACTTACTTTTCTTCTCTCGCCCGAAAGGGAGACGACGAGGTATGAAAATATGGTCGACCGTGTATAGACCTAGACTCAGAATGAAGTGAAAGGGACAAGTGAAGAAGGGGATGTATGAGAGAAGAGCAAAAGTGAGGAAGGGAGGAGAAGCAACGCTGTGGGTGGGAATGCTGAGTTTTCTTCTCGAATCGCAGGAGAGGGCCTGAGGCCCATGGTATCTCATGGTCATATCATTCTCTTTTTTCCGGTTGCTTTTGGTAGGTTGCCCTCCAAACTCTCAAGGAATTTCAAGTCGGAGTAAGGCTTTGTATATGCAAGACAAAACAAGGCCAAACTTTACCCACGAGGGGGTGGAGTTTCTCAGTTCCCCCCCCGGACCCAAGTACCCTTCATTCTTCCCTGAGCTTCTATATGCTCCCCTATGCAACAGTCTTCTCAGTCAAATAAATGCCATAATTGTCCTTCAGCTCGGTGAGTAGGGGCTCAGCAAGATCCCAGGTGACTGGAGCAAGGATGCCTTTCTGCGTGATACGCCCGTCGAGGACCATCAAGCAAGCCACACCACAAGGGACGCCGACTAGACGGGCCATGGAGCTGTAGCCCTTTGGATCGCCGTAGTCGACGAGCGTGCTGGTGCGGGTCTCCTTGCTGCCATCCTTGTGCTCGATCTCAAACTTGTGCTGCAGCATGACCATGTCGCGCTCGTCCTTCTCGTACTGCATCTTCTCCTCCAGCGTGGCGCATAGCGTGTCGAGCGGGTTTCCTCGGGGTGTGATGGTCTTGTCTGAGAAGACGCCGATCCACTTTAAGCCGCTGAGGATCCGTTCCTTCTCGGCTGTGTCGGAGAAGGAGGTCTTGGATGCGATGCCCCAGGTGAGATCTGCTTCTTTGCTGGAAGTGGCGCCGATGATCTTCTGGGTTGCCTCCGCCCAAGTGATGGGCTTGTCTGAAGGTTTCAGGAAGGATTGTTCTTCGTCCGAGAGGAAACCAATGTCGACTAGCACTTTGACAAACTCAGGGAAGCCTTGGTATCGCAGTGTGCCACGGATGACGGTCTGTGCCTCTGGGATATTGTATCGTTCTCGGTATGGGGTTGAGTCCCGGTTGGGGTAGGCAACAAAGGCAAATCCGGGGTAGATGTAGTATGGCTTTGCAGTGGCCATGAGTTCAGGGCCAGGGATATCTACCACTTTACCATCTCTGTAGAATTTGGCAGCATTTCTGAGGGCCAGCAGGACACCACGACTGGACCAGGAGAACTTGTACCCTAGTGGATTTCCACTGGCTTCGGGTGCTGGCAAACCACCACAATAACTTAAAAACGAAGTGACCTTGCCTCCAGCTTTGTGAACTTCTTCAATCGTCTTCACAGCCCACAAGTGGTCGATACCTGGATCCAAACCAATCTCATTCAACACTGTAATGCCTGCCTCCTTGGCCTGGTCCTGGAGTTCCAGCATGGCTGGGGAGGCATAGCTGGTTGTGACGACATTCTTCTTCTTGCGAATGGCAGATTTGATGACAGTGGCGTGGAAGGTATAAGGGATCAGCGAGATGACCAGGTCGACCTTGGCAACCTCAGTGTCGAGTGCTTCGTCGTTGGTGACATCAAGAGAGATTGGGCGGGTGTTCTTGATGCCTTCGGCGAGGTGTTTGGCACTTTCGAGTGTCCGACAAGCTAGAATAGATGAGTCGGGAGGTCTTCAGTGAGGTATAGGAGCTTCGCTTACCAATGGTGACCTCGACGCCAGCGTCTGCGAGGATTTGAACTGTTGGTTTCGTGACAAACCCAGCGCCGAGGAGAAGGGCCTTCTGGGAAGAATAGCCCAGCTTTGACTGGATGGTGGTCATAATGGAAGCCATTATGACTGATTTAGTCTCGTGGAGAATGTCTGATGGGGACTGATAGAACGAATGTTGAACTTGAAAAAGGGAAATGAGTCAACAACCAGAAGGGCGAGCACAGTTCACAATCACCGACTAATTTTCTTCAACGCCAGTGCCATTCAATTGCAGTTAAAAATTTCCCCACTATCCGTGGATAACCCAAAGGGCGCCCACGAGAATGCGGGCGGACTTGTCCTGGTGAGAGAGACTACCACGACTACCTTTCCAGGGCTGACCCCTCACGTGCCCCTCACCTCAGAACACGTGCACTCAGGTGACATCACTGCCCGAAAGGTCACCAGAACCCGGTTGACAGTTGCACTTCCCACATCATCAAAAGCAACTCCTTGAGAAATGTACTTGTAAATACGAGGGGATCCGAGCGTGTGCGCGATCGGGATTGACTGGCATTGACAGAACGCGCCATTCCTTCATTCATACCAATTAGTATAATTTTGTTTCGCGGCCTCTTGAAGTTTGGTTGCTCCTTCTCTTCAAAAGGTATTTTGCATTTGGCTCAGTCCCAGCCGACCTCGGGATTCACCAATCTGCGCCTCACACACACAATGAGTGTCCCAGTCCTCGTCCGTCTTCAATCATATTCTGATCCATGGGTGTTGATCTCTTTATCCTTCATTTACCTCGTTGTAACCTTCCTCTCTAACCCCTTTCTCCTGCTTACTTCGCCATCCACTTTCCGCTCTAAATGGTTTGACAACTTCTGGGCAGTCATAGGCCCAAAGATGGCTGCCACTCCTGCTCAGGTCAATCACATTGGTGATCTTCTATCTCGAGCCCATGGCAAAGTTCTCGAACTCGGTCCTGGAGGTGGCGATCAAATGTATCATTACAACCCGGGACAGATTGAGAGGTTGTACGCTGCAGAGCCGAATGCCTTCCTCCATTCTAAACTGCTTCAAATGGCAGCGAAGCACGAGTTGGCTGGGAAGCTTGTCCCACTGGAAGCAGGAGGGCAACCGGGTAGTCTTCTCCCGGCCCTCAAGAAAGCAGGACTCCTCTCCAGTACTACATCAGCTCTTCCTGATCAAGGAGTTTTTGACACCATAGTCACCATTAAATCTCTTTGTTCCCTTCCACAGAATCAGCTCACTGCGACTATTGCTGTGGTCCAAGCTCTCTTGAAACCCGGAGGCCAGTTTTTGTTCTTCGAGCATGTAAATAACAACACGGATAGTATCACCGGATGGTATGTCTGGTTGATGGACCTGCTCTGGCCTGCTCTCATGGGTGGCTGCCGGTTGGATGGGAAAGTAGATCAGGTCATCCAAGGAATGGGTGGTTGGGACGACAGGAGAATCAGCACTGTTGGCGACTTCCAGGGACATGAGGTGAGTTCTACCACCATCCGATTCCGCACATGTTGACACTTAAACCTGCAGGTCTTCAGATATGTCAGGGGAACTGCCACTAAAGCTTGATGCCCTACACTCCGTTCTCTCCGCGATATGTGAATCGAAGAAGACCCGAAAGAACAGATGTCGGCATGAAGACAGCGTTGGGAGATGTTCATGGGCAAGAAACCTCGACTCGTCACGAAGCTTAGAATGTGGTTTGATGACACCATGGCTCTGTTGTGGATTGATTTGGCGGCTAAAACCAACTTACCCAGCCCTCGCATTATTCATTTCATTCTCGACTTTGCGCGAATACTTCAAGAGTAAAAGCCGCACGATTTCTGACCTTTAGCTAGCAAAGGAGCTGATGTAGTACTATAAGAATATGATCAGTATCACAACGTTATAAATGGGATAGATGCTGGACTCACCGTTAGGCAGGATTGATCCTCACTACCATTTTCATCATTGGGCAAGTACACGTACATAACCAGCCCACCATCATTAATAAAACATGCAATTACTCGTGCACTGACTCTCCCCACACTGAGGACTCTGGACCAGTCTTTTGCATCAATTCTGACTTTGGACCAGCCAGCTTCATTTTCACCGTTGGGTCCACCCAGCTCCTTCATCTTGGTGCTTGGGTGATTCCTGACGCCTTCTTGTCCATCTTGGAACTGTGCTGGGTCGAGCTCCGGATTGGTGAGACCAGTCCAGCGACTCGTGATGTTTAAAGCGTCAGTCTTCAAGGATATCTTGAGGGAGCCATGCATGTTGGCACTGAGTTCAAGTCGAGGACTAGTGGATGATGAAGACTTTGAAGTGGCTATGGCCAGGCGGGTAAAACGTTCAGAGATGGTTTTCACCTGAACTAGTGGTGGTAGAAATATGTTGACGTCTGGCTCTTGAGTACGAGGCTGATGGATTCGCTCGACTACCTCCATTGACAACACTTTCACCGGGATGTCTTGTGTAATGATGGTTTCTCTTTCTCGAGGACCACCGCGGTTGGCACCTGCCTGTGACGGGGTTGCAAAATCATCATCGAAATCGAACCCATCAGGAATGGCTTCACCGACGGTAGTGGCAGGTACAGCAACGACATTGTTTCCACTGCTGAAGGTATTGGTAACGATGGTTAAAGACAGCATGGGCACATTGTCTTTCTTCGTTAGTCTTATCTGGGTAGATGTTGCTCCATATGCTGATTTCAGTGCTCGAGAGAGGGCTTGAATGGGGACTTCGAGGTTAATAGTGTTTCTTTCGGAGGCAGATTGGAGAATATAGGTGTCAAAGACTGTCTCAATTTTCAGGACAGACCAAACCTGACTGCCCTTATCAGGCACAATGGTGAATTGAACGTCGTCATCGTTCAATCGACACCAAGCAACCTGACCGAGGGAGGCTAGTGAGGCACAGAATTCTAGGAACGCCGTTAGCGAGTGCAACGAAAGCTGATGCTGGGAATAGGGTTCGTACTCGCAAAGAGATTTACATTCTTGATCTGGCTTTTGAAGCGCATTCCTAGGACCAACGCTGCTGGATATCGTGCCACGCAGATGCAGATGCAGATGTCAGTGATGATGAACCCGGTACACCAAGATGCTGCGTGCCGACTGCTAGATATGGTCCCGGGGGTGCCTGGGTTATCAGTTCGGAGAATTAAGAATCGGAAGGAGCCCGGGGACTTAGGCGCGTCGCGAGGTTCGCGTCATCTTTACGGGGTGCAGCGGGCAGGTAACTAATTAATACGAGGGACCCTTCCTGGCTGGGAAGGCAAGAAGGCAAAGAGACGCGTCTTTGGAGCTTCTCGGTTATCTGACTCCTGATCCCTGCCAACGCAACCTCTTTGACTGGACTACGACCAAGAGGTTGTGGACAAGGGGCCAACTTTATCAGGCTTTGGTCATCATGAGATGTTACTCGTCGGATTTCTCTTTACAACTACTTCAAATCCCTGGTTGGGATTCCACATTATCTAACACTGGTTTCATATTATCTTTCAACCCCTCTCTCCTGCTATCCCTACACTTCCTCTCCTCGGTATGTCTTGAGCTGACTGCTGTGCATGACCCTCAACCAATCCGAGACATGACTCTACCAACTGCCTGCGCATTTGTCCAACTATTTTGAGACTTGAACGCTGTCTGCCTGGCTTGCCTTGCCACGTCGCTCCAGCATGCTGTACATCGGCCTGGCACCTGACTGTCGAAGTCAATTGAAAAAGAGGAAGGACTGCTAGACTTCTGTTTGCTCTATATTATAGTTTCCTGCCAAAAATGGCACTCACCACACCCACCAATTCTCATTTCCCCCGCTTCGACCCGCCAATTGATGTTGACTCACACTCTCCATCAAAATCTCCTCGCCGGAAAGCCTTTGCAATCAAGGAATTGGACCCGCTGCTCGCAAACCTTTCCCCAGACTCAACTCTGAAAGCTCTGAGAACTACTGAGACTATCCCTGGCGGCGCAGCTCAGGACGCTCTCACATCGAGCATAGTTGATGCTTCCTCATCTGAACGAGAAATCGGCATAAGAGCTGCTTTCGCCGCACAGAAGCTGCGAGAATGGAGGACCGAGGTGACTCAATGGAAGTGGCCGAACAAGACAGAAAGAACACTTGGTCTGGGGTTCACCCCGCCACCAAATGCTGAGGCTTTGGGCGTCGAATACCTGGGTTCGCTACCCATGGATCTGGTTGATCAATACGAAGGAAGACTTGAGGAAATTAGAGATGACCTTGATAGTCTTGGTATCGAGGAGATCAAAGACCATGTCCTAGAAGCACATGTTCCTGCATCGAAGGCCGAAACCACCACGATACAACCCCTCGGTCTGCGCACCAGTTATGGAAGGATGCGAGATTTCACTGCCCTTATTACCGCGACTGTTATACAAGCCCTCCCTGATCTTGCGAAGTTGAACATCCTTCTCGACGAGTGGGACATTCGCTTAAAGGTATTGCGCAATCTTCCTAAATTTCGTTTGGGATTGGTTACCGTTCAATCCGGCATTCAGTCTGCCATGCAGGAACTTCGTGATGCCGAATTGTCACGGAGTATAACAGATGCCTCATACGATAGCAAGAAAGTTGCACTGGGTGAGCAGGTCTCGGATCTTGGACGGAGAGCCGATCGACTTTTGGATATTCTAGAAGGCCATGAGGATTCACTTCCACATACTTGGATCGATAAATTAGAGAAAATTGAGCTTGATTATGCGACATGGGTAGTCGATGCCCAACAAGCGACCCTGAAGAACAAGTTATCTCCATCCCACACCTCTACGCCTGTGAAAGACACCATCTCTAAATGTGAGGTCGATGCGCCATCCGAACCTGAGAAATCCACTACGCCTGAGCCTACTGCTCAACACAGACCTGCAGCCTTAGATTCTGCAGAGTTCATGCCACCAGAATCCGCCATTTCACCCGCAGCAGGGCTCGAGTCGGAACCAAAAGCAAAACGAAAACCTTCCTTGACGATCGCTCTACCCGAACCGAGGGGTCATAGGAGAGAGGCTTCAAAAGTATCAATAGCCGACTCTACTTTGTCAGCCTTTTCCGATATCTCTAATGCTGAGATCATTGATGTCACAAGGACCAGTGTCTTACCAAGCCCAAAGATCAATCTTGTTGAGAATCCTCTGAAACCGAATGGCGAAGAATCAATTTGGTTCGGCACTCAAGCCATCACCAAAAGCCAGGATGACCATAAACCGCCCATGATTCAACGGGCTTCAACCACTTCAATTGAGGTCGTTCCCAACCATCAGCTCAGGAGAGTTCTGTTGACAAGATCTGCAAGCTGGGACATGCTGTCCAAAAACTTGCCCGAGTCTCCTGTACCAAGTACTCCTTCAAAGGCGCTTAGGCAGCTCACTGGACGCGAGTCTCCAAAAGCTAAAGATCCCTTTGCCGGATCGGAAATCCCTTCGGCAATCTTAAAGTCCTCGATTCCTTCTCTAGAACCCACTCCTTCACTATCTCCCTCTCCGTCACTCCTTGTTGAACCTCTACGTGTCCAGACCAAATTGGAAGATTTGAGCCCAGTTGTATTGCCAGCTCTCCCAAGAAGGTCTAGTAAACGCAACACAATTTCGACAGTGGGCCCATCATTGCCATTGACACCGATATCCAGTGCGAGCCCTAGAACACCAACAAGTCACGACCCTGAAACACTGTCTCGTAAGACATCTAGAGCTCCCACCGAACCGACCACACCCAAACATAATAAGAGAGCATCACTTGATGATAAGATTAAAGATCTGCTCACCAGCTTACCGACTAAGATCCGATTAGCGAAAGACAGCGACTCTTCCAACATAACACAGCCCTCATCCACTTCATCGACGCGTGCTTCAACCCCAACGCCGGCGTTGACCTTATCGGCGGTTAGAAGTGAGCCAACAAGCCGCAGGAGTAGTGTTGGTGACTCAGAGATCCGTTTGTATCATCTTACTCGTGCTGGGCAAGCTCGAGATACTCCTCCTGTGAAACTTTTTGTCCGCACCATCGGAGATGGTAACCGAGTCATGGTTCGTGTTGGAGGGGGGTGGGCCGATTTGGGGGAATATCTTAAAGAATACAGTCTACACCATGGAAGTCGAACTACCGGTGATGGCCAACTTGAAGTTGCTACCTTTCCTGTCAATGGAAAGAGGGAGTCTATAGGTTCAACGAGTGTGGCTGGAGCATCGGGGATTAAGGAGCGTCGAAAGTCAAGGTCACCTGTTATTCCCCAGACAGGGTTTGAGAATAATAGTCCATCCAACTTGCAAGTTACGAAGCCTCGCTCTATCCTGGCAATGCCACGGCCTACCGAGCGTGGTGATACGACTACTCAAGATGATGCTACCTGGACGCCTCCTCCAGTGCCTGCAATTCCAGCGTCATTCACAACCGTTTCGCCCACCATGAAGACTACGACAAGGTCTGATGGTGCCGCAACTACTGACATTATCGATTCTGATCCGAATATCCCACCAACCGCACTGTCTTTTGCGAATCCCGACACACCGTCCGGGACAAGGTCGTCAACTCTTGCCAGCGATAACACGACGACGACCACTGTGGTAACTCCTCCCGCAACTAGCAGCACCAATTACACCCCACTTGGCGCCGCTGGACCCAAGATCAATGGCAAGCGAGCAACTACTTATGGGGGATTGCCTGCAGCCAGCCGTGACGCCTGGGTTGAAGGGATAGTGGGTAAAGCTAGGGCTGTCAGCGGTGGATCTCACAACATCACGACTGGCCCAACCACAACCACCACCACTACCACAACAATATCCACCCCAAGGAGCCGCCGCGCCTCTCTCTTTGGTTCGAGTCCTAGGTCAAGTCCTGCTAGTGTCGGAACTATCTCGCCAAGTACGAGCACGGGGTCCGCAGACGCTGACCCAAAAGGTCGTCGAATGAGTCTAATGCCTGGATCTAGGCCCAAAAGTCGGATGAGTCTAGGAGATATTGGTGGGATCAAGCGAGTCTTCTTGAGAAAGAAGACTGCTGATCCAGTAAAATAATGACGGGATGAACTCGTTGAATTGAAGCGCATATGTTCTGAATGCCAGGGCTCAGCTTGAACTCTTGGATGGGGTTCGCTGGTGAATCGGAACCTCACACATCCGAGATATTTTCGGGACACAGTACATCACTGATGTGTCAATGCATATACCCCCTTCCTGGAGTTGTGGACTCCGATTATCATTACCTGGGCCCGACATGATTCTCCGAAAGGAGACTAACCTGCCTACTCTTTTGTAATTCTGAAATTCTACCTGTGCATATCTTTATAGCACCTTGCAGCAAGGTCCATGTTAGTCATGGCGTGTGGGAAGGCATTCATAATAATACCCTTGAGTAGATACTCGAAAAATATACCTGTATCAGGCATTGTTACACAAACTAGATTCCGTTTTGGGGTCAAAGTGCAAAATGTCATAATTAGTGTTCTCCCCTGAGTTGTGCGCGGATTTATCAGCCTTGTCGGCATCGAAGAATAATCCGCCCCTAAATGCGGCAACCTTCGGTGCGGGGAACCCACCACCGATTGGGGTACAAACGTCAATCACGAAGATAAAAAGGAGCCCCTCTAGAAGAGTTCACATGTGCGAGCATCCTCCTCCGGTGGTGAACAGGCAGAGGAGTGCTTGACATCGACGTGCTCATGGCTCAGCAAGACACACTGCACGTTACTTACCTGGGGCCAGAGGCGTCCTTCTCCCACCAAGCGGCTCTCGAACTCTTCCCTGCTGGAGCCACAGAGACAGACACAAACAATCCACGAGTAACCCTCAAACCCCTACCCTCCTTCTCGTCCATATTCGCAGCAATCCAACACTCCTCCTCCTCCTCCTCCTTCAGTACCACAGAGACATCCCCCCCCCCCCCCCCCCCCCCCCCCCAACCCCCCCCCCCCCCTCCCCCCCCCCCCCC
>Ga0105239_10001700_pt1 | contig 29009 bp, 30 predicted proteins | sample KBSC44metaG_FD_92761 | JGI IMG/M metagenome (GOLD analysis project Ga0105239, IMG submission 92761) | Corn rhizosphere microbial communities from Kellogg Biological Station, Michigan, USA - KBS C4-4 metaG | ecosystem: Host-associated > Plants > Roots > Rhizosphere > Soil | place: Michigan, USA...
AGGCTGGGATTGGGAGGACAAGACGCAAACATTTTTCCCACGGCGGACCTATTCAGTTCAGCATCATCACCGAAGACAAACACAGGCAGGAGCGTGAAGACGTCCATGTTGGCCCCTCCAACCGAGTGTCTCCCTGCCGTCACAACAAGTGACGAACCCGCCGAAATCCGAAGTCAGAGCACTACTTACTTACCACCACCACCACCACCACCGAAACACCAGGGCTAGCTCAGCGAATATACACACTGTCCAACAGCAACATAGCTGCAAGCAAAACCGCTCCTGCAACACTGTGCGAGGCGATATACGATGTACAGCAACGAAAGAATACCACAAACAAGGGTATACGATCCCTCGACCCCGCCGACACTGCTTCTCTACGAGCGCCTCTGTACTTACCTATTAGAAACACTCGCACTCCATACTGCATTCGTCAGGTGAATCGCTGGCTCGACGAGGGAGGATCCATTGCACGAATGAAACGCTTACGTATGCTTGCTTTTACGGAGCACAAGTATCTTCGTCTGCCATAGACGCGAGCTACATTTGATACATGCTTTAGGTCTGATACAGACTCACCCAGCAACAAGCCGTCGTGAGGCGCAGAGATAGAGACACGCAAATACTGGCCCAGGACACGCAATCAAGATTAATAGAGAGGCTGTTTCCACACACGCGCGCGCGCACGCAATCAACAGCCCTATCGTTCGCGTCGCAACTCACACGCACATCTCGCACGAAGTCTGCGTGAAAAGATGTATCATGCGGACGAGCTACGAGTCTCAAGCACAGGCTATCATCAACGCATTCCCCATCGCGGGATTATCCATGATGAATTTGATTTGAGATTCCAAGTCCCCTCGCCTACCTGCCCACGTAGACTACCGAGTTCGAGTCATGGAATATCATGGCCGAATCGAAACGGCCATCCATGGTCCCCATCCAGGGCCTGGCCTCGGAACACCGCTGTGCCGAGATTACGAGTTTTGAGTCGCGAGCCATTTCCGGCGGGGGTGCCGTTGCATTTATTAGTGTTAATTAAATGGGCCGGGGCATCGATGGATGGATGGAGCCTACTGTCCTCAATCTCGAACTCGAGGCTTTGTGAGAGTTGGACTGAGGATATGAGGGTTACTCCGTACTTAAGATTCCTTTCAGAAAAGTCTTGGAAGACGAGGAAACGTTTAATAGTGGTCACGCAAGTTTTCATGGATTTTCTGACCAAAATCCCTTAGGAATAAATATATTCGATGCTGCGTGCATATAATGAGTACATCTCTCATCTGCTCTTTTCGTGGGTATAAGGTATAGAATACAAAAATTTCGTTGTTTTCGAGGGTACTAAGGCTCCTGCTCCTTTCCCCCTTTCTGTCTTGATCTCAGAGCGTAAATGTTTGTGGTACACAAAAACACCAATTCCCAAGGGACCCCCGAGATATATATCCACCTATCCCGTCCTCTCTGGCTCATCAAAATAAAGGGCCCCTTTTCTTGCGTCTGGTATTCCCCTGTGTCTAAAAACTAGAAATGAAAAAGAAAATCCAATCAAAAATGTCTCAACCTCCATTTGGCGAGGGAGTTTCATGGCATGCCCTTGCGTGAGGGTATACATAAACAAGAAAAATCTTCCCATAAGAAACCGGCCCCCTTGTTTCCTCCCTTATCGTAAAGCCAAGAAAAGATACCATGCTGGAAGGTAGAAATTGGACCATTGTGACAGGCCCCGTTCTGTCTGGAACCCGGGCATGTGTTCTCTTGACTTGGATTGGGTGAAATGGAAGTCCTCATTTTCCTTGATTCTTCGTAGTGCTTCCTAAAGTCTATTTGTTGAGAACATGTTTTGATTCGTAGCCTGGTGTCCTTGTGGAGTCCTGTACTCCCAGCATCGGTATTTGCCTTTCCGGTCCAAGGAGGAAATTTTCACCCTCTATACCATTACAACAAAGCCACCATCGCGCCCAAAACCACACCGGCGAAGGAAGTCGCATCCCGAACGTTCAAGCTTGAAGCAGCACCGGTGAAAGTTGCAGGCGCAACACCCACTGAGGTGGCCACCGTCTGGACGGGAGGAGCGGCGACAGATGTGGCAGCAGGTGGAGGTGGAGCACCGCCTCCGAAGTTGAAGGATCCACTGGCCGATTGTGGTGGTGGTGGAGGAGGAGCAGTGGCAGCTGGTGGTGGAGGGGGTGCAGTGGTACCCGCCGGTGGTGGTGGTGGCATACTAACTTGGGGTAGCTTGGCGGCGTTCTCGATGTACTTCTCGATGGTGTTGGGTCCTGTAGGGGCTTGGTTGATGACCATGGCCATACCCTTCTGGCAATGGTTGACTTGACCGCAGAAGATCCAAATGGGCTTGGTGTCATTGACGAGGACGTTGAAGACAGGTGTGAATGGCTCGTCGCCCTTAACCGGGATGAATCCAGATCGAACACCGGGGCGGATGGACGATGTCAGGTTAGCAGCGAGCGGTTTGCAAGGCTCGGCGAAACTGGACTCTGTGATTGTGTGGTTCTAGAAACTTCGTTAGATGGGTTCTGGAAATCCATCGTGTGCGATTGAATTTACCTTGGGGTGAAACTGGAATTGAACGATGGAGCCTACGGGAGCATCGATCTTGTTGGGGAAGTACTTCAAGCTGCCGTTGGCATCTGCGACGGAAACGACTTGGACCATGAGCTGGCCAGGTGGGGGTGGGGGTGGTGCGCCGCCTGTTGGGATTGGAATACATCCTGCTGGGCAGGAAGCAGCTGCCGGTGCTTGCCATTGGGGAGGAGCGGTCTGGTGAGGAGATTGGCTGCTTTGCTCCCAGCTGTTCCATCCGTTACCATTAGAAGGTGGTTGCCAGTTGTTATTGCCGCCACCGCCACCGCCGCCGCCATTGAAGTCATGACTCGTTGCGACCACGGAGGTTGCAAGGATCGTGGAGATCAAAAAGGTCTTGAGCGAAGACATTTTTGAGTTTTTGATTGAGATTTAGGTAGTTTTTAGTTTGGAAGCTGGAGTTATGCAATGAGTGACAACGAGCGACCGGCGCAAAGAATTTAACTGCAGTGCGTCAAGCAGCAGAATGAACGAACAGACCTGTACAAAAACGAGAGGTCAAACAAACAATGTGGAATGATGGAATAGAGGAATCGGCTGGAAGATGGACGGATGCACGCGCTTCATATGTAGGCCATCTGAAGGCGGGCAGTGCAAAAGTGACCAGGGCGTCAAATTCGAAAGTTTCCACTGTTCCTAGAATTATGGATCTGGATCTCCTGGGAAGATGGCACTGATCGAGTTTCGTTACCTTGTCAAGTTTGGCCCCTGAAAAAGGGTGCTTGATTGGGGTCATCGTTTACGGGTGTCTGAAGTTCGTCTCAGATGTCAAAGCCAGATAGAGACACGACAGGCGAGGAAACCATGAAGGAAAGGGCTGAGCCAAGCGGTAAAAGGGAAGGCGGCCGCAACGGTTGGGTGGCGATGGAGGCATGGCGGAGAGGGTTGGTGTTTGAGGTTGGGAGCTATAGGACGAGATGAAGCGCTGGCACGTTTTGAATCGTGTCTGGAGGAGGCGAACTGAGGCATCTCCTGTTTCGCCTACGGCCTTTTTCCATTTTGGGGTCCCCTGGCCGCGGCATGTTTGTGTTGTTTGCTTCAGTCTTGGCTCGTCATAGGATATCTTGGCACTAGGGTTGCACCACGGGGCCGATCCAGCCTTGCACCTTTTTGGAGAATGGGCGAGACATGCATTTCCACCTGCAGCCTGGTCAGTACTATTCAGTAGGAGCGAGCCTCCTTGTGGGCCTTCAATGTGACGGTGAGAACATCAGCAACTTCAGCACAGACCCATTCCATCTCGCCTACATGCCTTAGACTGCACTAGAGCGATCTTGCTTCCTGTTCAATCTGTGCCTTCAATATTGGACCCATGCTCTCTGCCCAGGTCGCTAGTACTAAGTACTACCCACCGGCTCACCGAGACCACGCGCTGCCAACGTGCTTCTCTCTGGGCAAGCCGGATCGCTTCTCTCCCGGGTTTCACTCCCAAAAGGGCCGGACTGGGACGCTTGAGCCGCTTAACACCAAGCAGCGCAATTAGGAAACCTGTCACCGGGTGCACCCTTAACCGAGAAGGGTACGTAACGCTCGTCAAGGGCTCAACCATGGCAGTCCAGGTGATTGACCTTCCTAATCTTCGCAATCGCCATCGCGCTGTTCCGCATTTGTCCTGAAATTTGGAAATCTTGATTGTTGACCTAATTAGAGTGTTACAACGTGCTACTACTTCAATTGCCCTTGTGATTGCGACTTATCATTAGCATGGGAATGCCATGCACGTGTTTTTAGTCAGCTGGGAAAATGCTGTTCTTTCATGCTCGTGACTCAACAATATCTCATACACAGTATTTCGTGTGTTCGACGTGTCTGGTGAACAACCACCAGTACATACGCCATCAGACCTCGTGCCCGCATAATGGAAAAGTAAGTTGCAACTCAAGCCATGCAAACCACCCGAGCCCACGCCTATGCGATATTGGATAGTCCCGCGCACCACTAAACTTTTCAAATCTGTGTGATGGACGTTCGAGAGGTCTCTGTGCGACGATGAAAACAACCATCTTCGCCTGCTCTGGTAACCACTAGAATTGATATAATAATGATACACGTGCTTTGTTCCCACCGACACCATTACTCCGTTTCCCAGCACCGCCCGTCGTCAGCCATAAACCCATGGCTCAATTCAGACCTCGAACAGCAATAGCTCGATATCATCAAGTCATTGTGTAACCATGGGTCGGAGTTGTCATGAAGTTCCACTGTCCAGGAGGTAGGTTGTCGCGCTGACCGAAAGTTGGAGTGCTTTGAATAGGTTCAGTGAGGTCAGCGGTCAGCGCAGGATCGACATCGTCTTCGGGCTTTCTCTTCTTCGGTCGACCCCGAGGACGATTGGCATTTGGAGGATCTAAAACATATTCTTCCTTGAGCTGCATAGAGATATTTGGGTCGTAGCCGCGTTCGCGTGCAAGTCGTCGTAACCCAGCAAGTACCTTGGGCTCCACTCCAGTAATTTCGTGGATCCTCTCTGATGATATACTAGCCTCAGCCAGGGCGAGTGCTTGAATACGCACTGCGGTTGTATGTTCCTGCATCTTGAGGACCTTGGGAGCCTTGGCCTCCGACGATTTCCCCGTCCAGTCTTGACTTCTGAAGAACGCAGCTGGATCAGCAGCTTGTCGAGTGATACTTGTCTCCAGTCCTTGCTCTTTCATGGCGTCGAGGTACTGTTGGCAACCCAGCAGATGTACGCGCTGGCGCGAGGTGTGCTGGGCCATCTCCCTTCCACAGTATTTGCATCGTACCTGAGCGAGTTTCTATGGTAGGCGTTAGATAGGACGTCTGGAAATGGCGCATGCCGCATGGAAGGGTGACAACATTTACCTGTGTGCCATCTGGATCCTGAGGTATGATGTCCCAGGCAGAGTGGGTTTCGGTATCACCTGGTTTGTTCTTGTAGCCACCACTACCTGGACCACCCATCTCTGCGCGCGCAGCTTGAATTCAATGGTACTTGGTATTCACAGCCTTGTCTGGTGGAATTGGAGGTTGTAATGTCGGGCTGCTGAGGTCTTTTGACGGATGACGGATAAGAATGAGATGTTGAGATGGAAACCAGGTGTCATTACAGAGTTTGCGGCCAGAGTCTTTTGAACAACGCTAATCTATTTCGGGACTCATCCAAAACACGCCCCGCGTCTTCGCCTCGTCCTCGGAACATGAAGGCAGTAAAAACTTGGGCTGCATATCTGGGCAGTCGTTGCACTGATACTGGGATTGATTACCTTTGTTTTGGCCATCATTCTGCTTTGAGTCATTGAGCTATGGCGGAGTCTGTCCAGGCATCAACCGCGCTGCTCACAGAGCATCTCCAGTACACACCCTTAGTACCCATATCCCACCCTCAATAACAGGATACATTGACTGACTCCTCGGTAGTCGTTGATTGACGACATTATCAATTCTGTCAACAACTTTGTCTATCAGGGTGTTGGTAGTCTAGAGACCGGGCTACTCTCAACGCCTCCAGAAAGACTAGGTTTCAAGCCAGTCAAGCCAGACCCAGAAACTACAAGCCAGGATGAATTCCCTGAGGCAAAGCAGGAGATTGAGGAGGGCTTACACAAACTGGAGACACTCCTAAATTCGACGGTGGACAAGAACTTCGATAAATTTGAGATCTATGTGCTGCGAAATATCTTGTCTGTGCCTGCGGACCTGGTTAGTTGGGTACGCCTCGGGCACTATGAAGTAAGTCCTCATTGCCACAGCCAGTCTTGAATGGCTTCGGATGCAGCACTGATTCCTCAGGGTATTTCGTATCCACCGCCAGAAAACGCGCCCTCTGCCGAAAGTGTCCAACTGCTTCGGCGCAAACTCGCAGCCTCACGAACGGTAGCCCGTGCGCTTCTCGAAGAACAAACCAAGAATGAAGTATTGCTGGAACAATTGCGAGGCATTGTTGGCAACTCCAGTGGTGGTCCCAACAATCTCTCCTTCCTCACTGCAGCTACACCCACGGGCCCCCAAACACTGACCACCAATACCAACTTTGCGCTCTCACAGCTACCAGCATTGAGGGCGCTGCTAGCAGAATTGCGCCCGAAATTAGCCGCCTTGAAGGAGGCAAAGGGAATACTTCAAGCAGATACAGCGAAAGAGGAATTGAGAAGAGAACGACGGGAATATCTGGAACAGCGCACGCGGTCACATCTGGAGCGAAACGATCAGACTGTGGGAGATGACTCGGCGATGGTGTCTGGCAAGCGAGTCGATCCCGAAGAAATTCACGCATTAGAGAAGGTGGCCTCGATCTTTGAGCCGGCATGAAAGCACGGTCCAAGGCCAAAGGAAATGTTCATGCTCGCGATGGCGACCCCCTAGCAATTGAGTGGAGGCTACGCGATCGCTAGCTCGATCAGGACAAAGAGATCATGAATCAGGCCCACGAGGCACTGTGCAGAGGATTGGGAGAATAAGTCGTCGAATTCTCCGGCGAGCCTGATTTGGTCAAAGACAGTCTGGTTTGGGAAGCGACCACAAGTTTCGTTCACCAGCAATGTCAAATGTTGTGCATGAAGTCAAAGTCATGTGTGCAGCAAATGCGGAGCCGATGGTCTGCAAGGACGGAAGAGGCCCGAAAGAGGGAATGGTGAGGTGTTTCAAGAAGTGGGATGTCAAGGGAACCCCCATCTCAAGATCTAAGGGCGTAACCGGCATTAGAAAGGCTGGACGCAGAAGACGGATGTCCGTTGCAGGTCTTTACTCTGTCGAGCGTGGTACCGAGTTGAGGAGGGTCCTGGTGCAGCTCGAGTCAGGCTGATGGAGAGGCCACCAGCTGAGAATGAGTTTAGTCTATCCAGACTACGGGTGCTTTACGAGTAATGCCTCTGCTTTCCTCGAGCAATCTGAGGCAGGGAGCAATCTAGATTTCGGGTACCTGGAGGGTGTGGAGGAAAGATGTACCAATAGGAGGGGACTGGGAATCTACTAGGGTCAGCGTTGCAGTCTCGGACGTTCTGATGCAGCAGGCTAGGAGTCAATATCGTCCGTGCTGCCAGTGTGGCATAGAACGGAGCAGGGAACATGTAGATGCTACTGCGAGTACTATATTCTTACCGAGCAGACTATATGTTTCTTGCTCGGTGACAAGACGGGATTCTCATCAATGTTGCCTAGCTTTGATCAAATACTATACGGGCTTGAATATACGAGATTCATAATAGTAGAACGGGAGGACTCCCTCCTATTCCAGTGTCGTTGTAGGGGATTGTTTCAACATCGATAACAACAATCCTACTTTGCCCTCTAAGCCCAAAAATAGCTGGTGCGCTTCCGACGGCAAGCCTCTCCCCTCCTCCCCTCTCCCATCATGTATCTCTCCATTTCCGTCCTTTCATCTCCCCTCCATCTCCCTCTCTGTGTGTATGCGCTGTCACGGAGCCATCAGCCATGGCGCTCATCCCTGCCGCCCCCAACCACCAAATAGCCAACCAAACTCTCCCGTTCTGCCAAGAAGATATTTTAGTTGACGCCGACTGTTTAACTCGGCCACCATCCTCCTCTCCCATCCTCTCATTCTTTCTCTTCCAACCCTCCATCTTCGCCTCTCTCATCCTGCAAGCTTGTCAGCGCCTCACAGGCTCTGCTGGCCTTTAGCCGCCAACTAAATCTGACGCCTGCATCTCTACCTAATGCTGATTCGCCCATCACCCTAGGCTCACTAGGCCTTGTGTATATTTCGAGATGCTCCCTTAACTGTTCTGGTGAGTACCTCTACGCGCCTTGGTGGAACATGAAGCCCACCAGCCTCAGCAACATGATCCGCAATAAGTATGGGATTCACCACAATTCAACCCCCAGAATAATCTCAATTACAATTAAAGAGCCTCAGCATGCTGTATCTGCTGTTGCCTTGCTACTAATCGTTTCATCTTCTTCCTTTCCTTGATTGCCCTGCGCTGGTTTCGCACCGTTTCTTGCCCGTGATAAAGTACAAGCCGCACTCCTTACTTGTCATTGATTTCCATACTCCGTACTATATTTCAGTTTCAATCATACAATCATGGAACATCCTTCCAGCCTTCGTGCATCGACGGAGAGCCGCTCCACTGTCCGTCCTCCGTCGAGCACCCAGAAAGAAGAGCCGTATCAATACAAATCAATTACTGTCATCCCCTCTCCTTTGATGACAGCGTCGCTCAACTCTCGCCATTCTGCCACTTCTGCCCAGGAGTCTTCCTATCTTTCCCAAGCAAGATGGCTTCGAAGAAGCCGCTTGGCCCTCACACTCTTGATCATCGGCACTGGAGTTGCTGCTGTGGCTTGTAGCGGCCACGTCCAGAAGAGATACAATTCTACCCACCTGGGCCCTGAATATCACTTGACCCTCTGGCCCATCGACATCGACCTAAGACCAAATCTCGCCATCATGAATTCCGCCGCAATCACCGTGGCCAGCAGCATTGGATACCTCGTGTTCTCAGTTTTGCCTTCGGTAAGGGAAAATCTTCCCCCTCTCAGGAATTACTCATAGCTCCCTCTTCACCAACACTAACAAATCTTCCTCCCTAGCCTCATTCCCGCAACGTCCTGTACAACATCTTCTTCGCAGCAGCATCATTGGTGGGACTGATCCTCTGCATTTTCGCGCTAGCATTCAACCTCACTCTCGCCAACCCCAGTGCCAAACATCAACGAGACTCTCTTCAGTCCTGGACCTGCAAATTTGCCCACAGTGCTGAAAATTTCGACTCTGACGCCAACCAGCTGCAGATCCCCGTCTATCTGGACGACGGCATGACCATCCCAGCAGGCTTCAAGCGCCTCTGCAACGAAAGCGAAGTCAGCGCCGGGCTCGTGGTTGCGCTCCTGGTCCTCGAGGTTTTTGGGTGCGCCATCGCTGGTGTTGGCATGCTATTGGAGCGTAGGATGGCCGAGGCGAGGCGAAACAGGTATTCCGACAACGAGAAGAACTAGATTGGAACTGGTTGTGATGGTTACCAAGGGGCCAGAAATGGCTCCTTCAACCTCGAACCTTCAGCGTGGATGAGGAGGAGGTTGCGATTGTGCAAAGAGGTTATTCTGGCGATCGACCAACGTTGAAATGGAACTATAATTACATATGATTGACTGATTGACGGTACCAGAATTTGTATCCCGGAGAGGAAACGCTCATTATTATCATTATTACTATTCTCATGAGGGCCAGCTTAGCCCTGGCTAGGCTTATTAGAGCATTGAAGGTGTGGCGCTCCAGCATTTTCCGCACCCTGTATATCATATCATACAGATGTAAGTAGTATTAAATACTATTACGTGTCTTCCTTTGAGATCTCTATACTTGCCATTCTTTCAGATGCCTTGTTAAAAGGAAAGAATAAAGTGCGGCGGCACTGCTCCAAGGAGCTTGAACCCTGATCTGTTTCTTCCCTCACCCAAGAGAAAATGCCAAACAATTCACCTACACCAACTCAGTATTTTGGTGAAGTTTTTAAATCTAAAATTCGGCACAGTGATATATGTAGTGTTGCTTTCTTGGAGCGCGTGGCCTTGTAGAAATGCAAGCATGGTCAACGAGGCTGGGAGTTGGCTTGGCGCTGTTGCTCTGCGCCTAGTTGGTGTTCATGGAAGTGAAGATATATATACCTATCTGAGAAATGGTCTTTGAAAAGTGTTCAGATCGAAACCCTTCGGAGAAAGGCTATCTATCCGCGACTCACCGGAAGGATGCTGAGGCATCGAACTCCCAAACATAGATTGAAAAGCCCACCGCCTTGTGACCTGAGCTATTGCATTCATCCCTCCTCTGAACATCCCGCTACGCAAGCTGAACCGGCGCGCCGGCACACCACACTCTACTAATCGACCTCGTATTCCTAATATCCTCAAGCGGATCTCGCTTCAACAGCACCAAGTCTGCACGCATCCCAACCTCAACTGCACCTCGATCATTCAACCCAAAATACTTCGCAGGCAACGACGTCGCAGCATTCAACGCCTCAAGAGTCGACAAGCCTGCCTCAACCAGTAGCTCTAACTCCTGATGCAGCGCCTGGCCATGACTCACCACCACAGGACTAGTCGGCTCGACGTGTGAATCCGTGCCCGCCAAGATCGGCACTCCAGCGCGGTGCAGTACTGTCACCGAGGCGCGAGCATTCTCATAGGTGAGTTTTCGGCGCCCATGGGTCTTCCGCCGCGTGGCGTTGATGATGCCGAGTAGGACGAGCGGATGGAGAAGAACCGTCAGGATCCCGCGCCAGCTCATCGGCGCAGTGATAGCTTTCATCATGGCGAGCGTCGGGACGGCGGCTTTCGGTTTCTGCTCACGAGCCATGCGTTGGCATGCTGCATCGCCGAGGACTTCGTCGCAGGGCACATGCGTGATTACATCGGCGGATGCTTCTTGCGCCATGTGAAACGCATGGAGCTCTGCCGCGTGTGCAACGACGAGTTTGCCGTGTTTGTGGGCTTCGGTGACAATTGCGTCCAGTGTCGCTTGATCTGGGCCGGGGTCGGCGGCGATCATCTTAATGTAGTCAACTCCTTCCGCGGCACGCTCCTGCACGAAGCGTACTGCGTCCGCGGGATTCTTGGGAGTATTGCCGTGTGCAGACTCCCAGCAATTGTTGCTGGTGCTCCCGCTGTTCGGAAATCACTGGCCGTTCCTATGGAGGGGCCGCGGTTGGCCTCGATCTTCGAAGGGGGCCAGGTGGCCATGTCCAGTCCGGTCGTCACACCATGTCGAGCCATGACTTGGAGTTCGTGCCGCGTGTTGAGGTGGATGTGTGCGTCTATCAGACCGGGAATCAGGAATCCGCCTTCGCCATCGATTGTCGTTTGAGTGTCTTCGCCAGCGTCGTTTATGAGGCCAGCGCAGAGGTTCACCGTCTTTAGCTTGCTAAAACTGTTTCCTGTGAAGACATGAACGTTTTTAATAAAGAAAGCTTCAATCTCATGGGATTGGTCCATTGTTGACTAGGTTTCATGAGATTTTGCAAACCGGAGAAGTAGTCAGCTTGCAGACCAACGAGGTGCGATCTCTCTCATTTTATATTTGTTGTGATAGACTCCGACAGGGGGCCTAATTCTAACACCAGGGTAACAGTTCGGCAGTAACCTGTACAAAGTGTGAGGCCAAGTGTGCATACCAAAGTCGATGTTGTTCACTACTACTGGTCGAATACGAGGACTTATTTGATTCCGATAGTTGTGGTGGTGGGTGGCATCATAGGCGGGGTTAGAAGGTTTTCGTCAAAGGCTGAACTAGTCCTGAAACGCTTAGCGTGTGCTATGCAACCAATGATCACGTCCAAGAATCGGAATAGGCTGAAGCAAGCTCCCGTTATTCCTTTTTAATCCCGCCCGGGGGCTCCAATTGCACATCCTTGCACCTGCATTGCGAGGATAGACGGATTCTGTGCTCCATACTTCCAAAAATCATGCCCAACTAAGTCAGGAATTCCAGTGAGTCGTTAAGTTGTACGCTCATCCACTGGTGGCCATGCCCCGGTGTCTCGATCACCGCATGATCTTTAACCTTTGATTGAAAACTGTGTGAGGTCTCAAACTTGGACATGGTATAGCTACCTAGGCACGAAAGAATTGATGGGGACTAAATCTCGAAGCGGATGTATCATTTGCAAGTACGAGCCCCCTACCATCTCGAACCGTTCATTCTCACCAAAGAGTTGCAGAAGTCGTCGTGTCAAGTGCGATGAGGCCCATCCGGCCTGCTTACGCTGTCGTAAGAGCGCCTTTGACTGCAAATACGATATGCTGCAGGCTGTCGCCCCGGGCTCTATCTTTGTAATATACCGCGCTGACCCGCTTCAACTGAAGCCTCGGGATCTGCGTGCTTTGAGCTATTTCAAATCCCTGACCATACTTGAAATCGGTGGTCCATGGTCAACTGAGCTGTTTACCAACCTTTTGCTACCACTTTCGCGCCATGAGTGTAGCATCAGACAAGCTATTGTTGCGCTTGGAGCACTTCATGAAGGTTATGTCGAAGCTGGCGGTTCAATCAATCTTGATCTCACTTGTGCAGCCCAAAGGTACGGTCTAACTCAGTACAGTGCTGCAATTCGTTCTGTGACGGCCCTTCAAATCAGTCACCATGAAAGCAATGTTATCGACGTTACCTTGGTTGCGTGTATATTGTTTGCGTCGAAAACTCTCTTCTCCACGTGTTCTCGGGACTCAAGATCCTGGAGGAAGCAGAAGCAAAATATGGCAATTCAGCAGCCAGCTCGTGGATCAATACCACGAGACCTATTGCGCATTGTTTTGCAACGCCTTATCGGTCAAGTCTCCGAGACTGGCCATCAATGTCGCACCCCCCACGTTACGATATCTTTAGCCTTGCAGAAAGTCGAAATCGGATCCCTTCTCGATGCTATTACTCAAATCGAAGCTCTCCACTACCGCCTTCACCCCTTTTTTCACCATCAGACCCTGAGTCTAGCGAAGGCCGCCAGGATAAATAGAGGCGGAGTCTACACTGTGATCGCGGATGGCTTTGATAATATCAAGTCTCTCCTCGAACAAATCAAGGTAAATTACAACGCATTCCTTCTGTCAACCAGGGGTGGTTTCAAAGAGGACTGTGATGAAAGGGATTTGTTATTGTTCAACGTTCTGGTGACCAACCTTGAAATAATTTTCAATATTCACAGCATGATGACTGAGATGTCCTCTGAAAGCCTTATTCGCACATTTCATGAGCATTTGAACTGGCCTAGGATGCACATCAGAATATTCTCCAGATCTCAGGGTGCCGAAATCTTGTCGGAACCGTCGACGAACGAAATTAGCACCCCCAGCACGCAGTGCAAAGAATCGGAAACGATTCATTGCGACCAAGTTGGTGAAGGTCTGCGACGTATCCTACCAAAACCATCGGCTCCAGTGACGCCTTCCTTTTCCCTCAACCCGGGTGTTGTGCCATCTCTATACATGACGGCTGCACGTTGCCAGGATCCTCTCATCAGGAGGGAAGCCCTGCAGCTCCTCAAAGCTTGTGGCCGACGAGAAGGGCTCTGGGATTCCAAGGTTGCAGCCAACATTGTCGAAAGGATCATTAAGATTGAAGAGCCCTCACTACAAGTGACATGACCTGGATAAACGTTCTAAAGCTCAACGCGATGGTCGTGTGAGGCATGACACGCGAAAGGTGACAAGCTTAGCGCTTCGAAGAGATATTTACGAATACGAAACCTTCACGGTAACACTTGCCCTTTCTGCCATTGAAATTCGATCCAAACCACTCCGCTTGTTCCAATAATATTGGCCAAGGTTATGCAGAAAATTGGCGTCTGCCTGCTGGTTCAGCCCTTGCTCCAAATATTGGTTGTGATTGGTTGCCTCGTGCTCAGAGTCACGTGCTTTCAGAATGCAGCCCCCTTTGAGCACAAGGTACCAGGCAGCAAGGTTAATTGACGGCAAAGATACCACTCATATATGCTAAGGTTGCCAGAGAAGTGTTTGTCTGCCGACCAAAGTACTTTGGCAGGCTTTTAGTTTCGATTTCGACGATTCCCATTGACATTCTTTTACTCGAGAGTACCATTCCTCAGACCTCGCTCGCTATCCAGACTACTACGCGATAGATTGAGCCCTCGCTTACAGGCTCCTACTCCTATTAACAGGTTGGATTTTTGGCGACCAGGGTTTGTTGCTCGCTCAATTCTCTATTACGACTTGCGCAAAAGGAACTGGCGGCAAGACACAATGGCGAGCGACCTATGGTAAGTCCCTGACCAAGGGGGTCTAAGTAGAGATACTATACACTCATCGCCTCTCCTCTTTACTTCAAAAACCGTTAATCTCTAATGTACTAATGCTAATATGTTGAGCTATATAGCCCAGTTTATTCGGTGCGTCAAACTTCTCTCCCGCCGACCCGCGAAACACCAGTCGCTCAAGTATTGACTGATCGACGAATACACTGACTGATAATGCAAAAGCCTTTCTTCTCAGCCTTAGGTTGCTCAAGCGCCATCATTTTTGCATGCTTCGGAGCGAGTTATGGCACGGCTAAATCTGGAATTGGGATCATGGCGGCTGGCGTTTACAGACCTGATAATTTGATCAAGAGTATGTTGCACACCTACCTGGCTTCTCCTAGAAGGATCCCTCACAAGACTTCTGCTCCACGGCATGCTTCACAAGCCAATCCCTATCTATCCACTTGGTGCAGCAAGATAATCATCGTTATTCTAACCAAGTTGCAGGCTGCATGCCCACCGTCATGGCTGGCGTCGTCGCAATCTACGGCCTCGTAATCTCCTTAATGATCAGCACAACGATTTCTTCCACTCGACCTACACCTCTAGCAGCTTCGATGACACACTTTGGCGCCGGGCTCGCTGTGGGCCTTGCAGGCCTCTCATCGGGCTTTGCCATTGGCATCGTCGGCGACGCGGGCGTACGCGCCAGCGCTCAACAGCCGAGGTTGTACGTCGGTATGATGCTGATATTGATCTTTGCAGAAGTGCTGGGTCTGTACGGCATGGTTGTGGGATTATTGATGGTTAGTAAGGTGGAGGTGGACAATGTTTGCTGAATTCTCGCAGAGTTCTAAGAGTACGAAGAAGTGTAGTGAAGTTGCCCGTTGCAGTGCAGCGAGGGACTTAAAACGGAGAGATTTCGTCTCCCGAGATCTTCCAGTCCATTCTTCGCAGCATCTTTTCTTATACTCTTGTTCAATCTCTGCGCAAATAAACCAATTCACGGTCAATGCAATAGAATTGATGCGAAGAAAGTCCGAGGACGAACCGAAGAAAAGAAACCTCGCTTACAAAATGATACGAGGGCCGTTAAAGCTTGAGCGAAACCAGAAAACCTCTTGGGGCCGCTTACGTACTGACAGCCGAGCTGGATAATCTGGGGGAGAGGGGCACGCTCAGCGATCGGCAGATGACCATTATCTGGGATCCGAGATCACCTACGAGTGCGATTGCACAACAACCTAGCCTAGGTATCTATATAAACAAACGACCCCGCAGCTTGGTACCATTTGTAGACCAATTGAGGAGACATTGATAAACAGCCCGTCTGTCGTTGAAATCGTTCCTTTGTCTCTAGAGAGGAAAGGAGCACCACGTTGGATTAACTTCCCGCTCCAACCAGGGTGTATGCAAATACTCCGAAACCTTCATATACTCCTTTACTCCTTTCGCGACACCACAAAGGAAGGACAAACACACTGACCAAAGTCCATACCGAAGAGCCACCCAAGAAACGAATATGGCGCAACGCGACAACTACGCCTTCGCAAACCAATCCTCCATCCCAGCCGGCCTAGGGCCCGCCATCTCCAATTTCTTCCGCTCGTGGGACGACCCACACTCTGCAAATACATACCTAGAAATGTTCGCGCCGCATGGCAAGCTAGTCTTCGGCCCATCACCCGCGAAAGGTCGAGCTGCGATCCAAGCCCTCCGCGACGGCATGATTCACGCAGAGAATGGGCCCGTCGTGGACCTCGAGCATACGCTGGGTAAGGTGTTTGTATTAGCTGGTGAAGGAGAGGGTTCCGGGGGGAAGGAGAAAGCTAGTCATGAGTTGTTGGTGAATGGGACCATTTGGTATTTGTTGAAGAATGGGAAGAAGGTCGATGCGGATTTCGCGTCGTACATGAACTTTGTGAAGCAGGAGGGTGGCGAGTGGCAGGTCGAGTTGTATATTGTATATCTTGATTCGTTGGAGTTGGTCACGGCGATTAAGGAGATGAGTGCGTGAGTAGACAAGCAGGGGTGGTGATGGGGATGGAAGGAGGGGAGGATGATAGTTCAGGACGACGGACAGTCATTTTGTAACTTAAATTTGCGTGTAGCTTTGCTAATTACCCATGGAATTGAGATGTGAAAGCCTTTGCTATTTCTCTGAGGTGCAAAGAGTTTGGGGGTTGCCATGGCATGTAATGAAAGGCCACTTGAGCTCCATTTGGACCATCCATCCTATTTCGAGTCCGTATCCGTCGAAGAAGCTCGCAGCTGCACTTGCTGTGCCTCTTGAATTTTCCGTGCGTCCTTCAACTCTTCATTCTTATTAAATTTCCATACAACCTGAAGGGTAGCATAGTAGCTGAACAGTAGAGCGATGAACCAATACGCAAGGTTGATACTTGCGGTTGCAATCAGCGCCGTCGGTATGGCTTGCACTCCAAATCCGACGGCGACACCTGCAGTCTCAATACCACGAAGCAAAGAACTGTAGCGGATTTGGTCGCCTGGTGAGTCGGAGAGATTACTGATGCACCAGTAGATGTAGTTCTCAACCATACCAAGACTGATGCGTTCGAACAAGAAGACTCCGAAGCCTCGGCCAAAGGTGCTCTGGTTGCCCCAGTCGAGGACTGGGTGGGTTTTGCGATACTCGTTCTAGATGATCACAGCCCAGATCCAGGTCGCGCTGTTCAGCGTTGCGATAAGGCCGTAGGTGAAGAGAGCGCGCTTTTGTCGAGACTTCAGCCACGGTAGGTCAACAAGAGAGCCCGTCAGCCAGGTTGCGAGTGTACCGACCACAGCGTTCATGAAGCTACCGAGTGCTCGTGATCGAACAGTGAAGTATGTTGCTAGGTACGTGCCGGGATATGCTTGAATCCAGCCGAAGTACCAGAAGAGTGGGCTTAGGAGAAGAATAGGCTTGCTCCTGATGAGTCGCCACATCTGCTTCAGTTCCTCGCGCCGATGAATGCCTCTCGGTGCCTCGATGCGTGTGCCATCATCGCGGACCACTCTTTCTGGGTTGGACAACAGCAAGGCAAAGAAGAAGCCTAAGCATTGGATGGAGATAAATGCTAGATATGTCTGATAGCCAACCTTGCCACGTCTGTTGATGTTAATATTGATACCCAGACTAATCGCACCACCAATGATGTTGCCGAAGTTTCTGAACGTAAACCATGTAGCGATGTATCGGCCTCTCTTGTACTGCTCGGGATAGCCACATGCAATGGCTCCTTCTACGCTCCAAAAGAACCCTGCTGATATGCCGCAGGTTACAGCCCCGAGATATACGAACCAAGTTGCCCCAGTCCGGTTGTTGACGTACAATCCGGCAGCATATAGCGGATATCCCAGCGTACCAACGGCCAGTGTCCATCGAAAGCCAATTGCGTTGGTAAGCCATGGCCCGGCGAAACAGGTGAAGGTCATGAATGCGTATAGGATGGCATTGGCGGCGTTGACGAGATCAGGGCTCTGAGATCCACCAACGCCCAATCCATTCATCGCCGACCATATGCCTGGGGAATCACGATATTAGCAAGGCCTTAAAAATGGACATTCATGAAATATATACCTGGAGCTGTAAAAGCACACAATCCTACCACAAGGATCTGGAACAGTGTACTCCGATAGAAGATGACTCGGGCTTTGCTAGAAAACGAATCATCAACTGTTACTGGGATAGGAGCTGGATGACCCCCGAGCTCTTCGTTCCCAGAGAGAGCCTCCTTCCCACCAATCGGTAAGGTGGTCATCTTTCTCTCCAAAAAGGCCGAGGAACCACACGATGCTATGAGGGTAAAGAATGCGGTTATCTAGAGTGTCAGCTCGAGATCAGCATTCAAATATGGATGTTATCGAGTATAAATTCGAGACGAGGATGATCTCGAGGCGCGATTTTCTTCCGCCCATGGCGTGGGGCCAGCACGCAAGACCACGTTGGCTTGACATGATATCCATGCCTATCCATTCCAAGCCAGGGGTCTCGAAATGCGTTGGTTTTTCTTCCCACAATGACGGTTCCGAGGGAACGTGGAGGTCGTAAAGATAACGGTTGCCCCACTGTCAGCGTCCCCTGATGCATGCTCATTGGTGAAGTAGAACAAGACCAAGAAGAGATAGAAGATAGTCTGTGTCTTGAAAATGAATTTGCGGGTATAAATGTCGGTTGGATGTAGCTGCTAAGATATTAGTATTACTTGTCGTGATATTAGCACGGATGACACCACAGATCTGCATTGCGCATATCCGCGAATATATTGGGTATGATTCCTTGGGGTTAATGGGGCGGACATCTCCCTCCGAGGTTAAGTCAGTATCCCCAATATCCATCACTTACCACATACATAACAGTCCTACTGGTCAAGCGTTCCGAGTCCAAGTAGACTGAAAACAAGTTTATCATAATCAGTATGGCAGCATCAATAGAGCGACTTGGTGCAGCAACCCTCAAGCTCGACGGTGCTGCATCGCCGTCCCTTGCATTCACCGTGTTTGACCTGCCTTCGAGCAACCAAAGGGTTCTCGGACAACCTCATCCTGCGGGAACAGTTATACCTCTCGCGTTGCGTCCTTCCGCCCATGGAAATGCCGAAATTGACCTTGATACCGCTGTGGAGACTATAAAATCTCTTCAAGCTCAAGGAGGCATCCTGACAAAGAAACTCGCAGTTCATGGAACGCTCTTGTTTCGTGGATTGCCGATTCACAATGCTGAGGAATTCAGCAAGTTTGCTCATGCCTTTGGTTATAAGCCACACGAAATCATTGGTATTGTCGTGGACAGACCGCTCCTGGCACCCAACGTAGCACCAGCAAATGAGGCACCGAAAGAGGTCCTGATTTATAACCACAATGAGTCGCCCCAGGTCCCGCATGCTCCGGAATATATATTTTTCTATAGTCACAAGGCACCGGAGATTGGTGGTGAGACACCAATCTCGTCGTCCCTTGAGCTTTTCTACCGCGCAAAGGAAGAGATTCCGGAATTCATTTCCGAGTTAACGGAGAAAGGTATTCTCAGCAAAGTCCTGTACAAGGTCGACAAACAATATGAGGGCGGCTCTACCCTCAAACAAGCATTTGGAAAGGAAATCCAGGAGAGCGATGATGAAGCGACCCGACGTGCAAAAATTGAGGCTCAAATCGCACGATATGGGAGGGGCAAATATACCACGTGGAAGTGGACCGATGACAACAGCCTCGTCTTGACGCATAGGCTGCCTGCTGTTCGAACACAACCTGAAACAGATTTACCAACCTTGTTCACAGGTCTGGCCGCTTACTATAAGAACGCTCAAGTCAATAACAAAACCAGCGACGCCAGGAGAAAGGTGACTGAGCAGCTCTTCGGCGATGGCACACCAATTCCCGAGAAGTATCTAGCTCATCTGGCTAAGATTACTGACGAGATTCGTGTGTTGCATAAGTGGCAACGTGGTGATATTCTTGTTTATGATAACATAATTGCACAACATGGCCGGGAGCCATGGGGAGGAGAGCAATCAGATCGTGTTGTCATGGCAAGTCTGTTTGACGGTCATAGTGTACCTGGTGCCTACGGGACCAACGACTGGGCACAAGTTGTCCAGGCATTGGATGGTTGAGTGGTGTATCCTGTTGTGTTGGCAAAATGTGAGTCGACCTGAGATGTGTAGAAGAATGATTTGATCCGATGGACGAGGAGCTTCAGGGGCTTCGGACTCCTTCCTCAAGATTTAGATAGTGTTGTCATGTGCCTCACCAGCCAACAACATGGTGTGACGTCACGAATAATCATGTCCAACATCAGGCTGAAGCACATCCAATTTCTCATCTGTGCCTAATCTATTCCCCAAGCTTGAGTTGTTCAGAGAAGCTGCCGTTGCCATTGAACTGATCTTCTTCATTGCATGATTTGGCTCTGTAGTACCATATGCTCAATGATGACATGCGACTCCCAAAGTGATACCGACCATCTCTGAAACGAATGCAATTTGTGAAAATGGATAGTTTGAAGGACAATGTGAGTGGAACGGATTCCATTATTCAATGTCCCTCCCACTGATGGAAGAAGGCTCCAGGGTCCGGTGGCCACCGAAACACCGGGTCAATTTCACTTGTGGCTATAGGAGCGACACTGATTCCCACCGTCATAACAGCTGCAGGTTGGCTGCTTGCTTTTGTGCTGCTTCGATCAAGATATCGAAATATTTATGCTCCTCGCACATATTTCCGGACCATTGCGCGAAAGTCAGTATGAAAATTCCACAGAGGGCTTCAGCTGAACCGGGTCAGGGATCGTACTCCATCCTCCAGCCACACATTTGTGTCATGGTTCCACGACTTTCGAATGTTAGATGACAAGTTCGTCCTTCGCCATTCATCACTGGATGCATATCTATTTCTCAGGTATCTACGCATGATCATTCTCATATGCGTTGTCGGTTGCTGCTTGACTTGGCCAATCCTGTTCCCCATCAATGCAACGGCTGGTGGGGATGCCTCACAGCTTGACAAAATCAGCTTCAGCAACATTAATGATCCCAAAAAGTTGTACGCGCATGCCGTAATCGCATGGATATTTCTCGGTATGACATTGACCATTCTTTGAAATCTTGAAAATAATAACATGTCTAGGATTTATCGTACTCCTAATAACAAGAGAAAGACTATTCGTTGTTGGCCTTCGGCAGGCCTATCAAACTATCCCCTTAAATGCTTCACGATTATCTTCTAGGGTTGTTCTGTTTTTGTCAGTACCCCCGGAAGGCCTAGAGGAAGAAAACCTGCAACGCTATTTCGGTCACGATGCGGTAAGGTCATGGCCTGTCGATAACCTTGGACACATTGAGCAGCTTGTCAGCAAGCGGGATAGCAGCATAGAGGACCTCGAGCAGGCAGAGCTGAGATTGCTGAAGAAGGGCTGCAAGAAGCAAAGCAGATCATCTAACGGAGCTAGTGGAGATTCCGCCAACTTGAATGACCGCGATCGTCCTGCGCATAGATCCAACTATCTTGTGGGGAAACGCATTGACACCATCTCACGTCTCAGAGAGCAACTGCCTGGCATTTTATCTGATCTTGACCAAGCCCGAAGAGCAGACTCCAACGGCCGAAATACCCGGACGGGTGCCATCTTTGTCGAGTACAAAGACCAAGCGACTGCACACCAGGCTTTTCAACAGGTACGCCATCCAGATCCTTTCGCAATGCAGCCCAAGTACATTGGAGTTCAACCTAAAGAGGTCATCTGGCAAAATCTTACCCTCGATCCCTCGCTTCGAATCACGTATTCGTACATTGCAGTAGGTGTCGCCATTGCGATAATCGTCCTCTGGTCCATCCCCGTCGGCATCATCGGCACAATCTCCAACATCAACTACTTGACGGATAAAGTGCGTTTCCTAAGGTTCCTCAACAAATTGCCAGCCCCTATCCTCGGTTTGATCACAGGCCTTGTACCGCCCCTACTCCTCAGTTACGTAGTCTCTTACGTGCCATACTTCTTCAAATGGCTAGCCACAATCTCAGGGGCACCGACAACGAAAGAGGCCTCCAAATGGGCACAAAAATGGAACTTCGTGTTCCAAGTAGTGCAAGTCTTCCTCATCACGACATTCTCATCCGGCGTCGCCGCGGTCGCGACCAAGATCTCCAATGATCCACAGTCGGTGCCTAGACTGCTTGCAAAGAACCTCCCTAAGGCATCGAATTTCTACCTGACGTATTTCATCATCCAGGGCATCGGAAGCGCGTCGAAAAACATCATCAACTACTCCGACCTCTTCCAGTACCTGTTCTACTACAACGTCACTAGTAAGACGCCCAGACAGAAATACAACACCTACATCAAGATGAAAGGCATCAGCTGGTTCAACGCGTATCCGAAATTTACCAATCTCGCGATCATTGCAATCGCATATTCGTGCATTGCACCTTTGGTGTTGGGGTTCGCGGCGATTGGAGTGTACCTCTTCTACCTCCAGTACCGGTACAACCTCCTTTACGTGGTTCAAGTCAAGACGGAAACAAAGGGGGAGAGCTTGACCCGAGCGCTGCAACAGCTCATGACTGGTGTATACCTGTCAGAATTGTGCCTCCTCGGACTGTTCGGCATCAAGAAAGCGCCTGGGGCGTCGACCATGATGACCGTCCTCCTCATCCTGACCATCATCTACCACCTCACAGTCAACAAATACCTTGCTCCGCTAGAGCACAACATGCCCATCGACGTGCTCTCCAGCAGCGGCACAGACGAAGAGTCACCTCTTCTCGGCGGCAGCAGTCGCCCCGACCGGCACCCGCACTCCCGCATCTTGAGCAAACTCCCCTCCGCCCTCTTCGACCCGCTCGCATCCCTCCTCGAACCACACGTCTTCGCATCCCAATCGGCGCTTCGCCCCTGGCTGCAGGATCCTGAAGGCGAGTCTGAAGAGGCCGCATCCTACACAACCGACCAGCTCAAGAACGCCTACCTCAACCCCGCCCTGACTTCCAAGACGCCCCGGGTCTGGCTGCCGCGGGACCTCCCCAACGGCACGCTCTCAGCGCAGGAGCTCCAGGAGAATGAGAAGGTCGGGTTGTCCAGCACAGACCAAGGTGCTCAGTTGAATGAGGACGGAGAGGTTGTCTGGAACGTAGAGGATTTCGAGGAGGTGCCGATCTTTAAGGTGCCGACTAGATTTTGATTGTTGCGTGTTGCGTGTTGCGTGGGTGGTTGGTTGGTTGGTTGGTGGGTATTCGGACGTAGCGAATGGCTTTCCTTCTGGTCGTAGGTTCGGACGATACTGTCACGGAGTACAATCATACATCCAGCGTGTGGGTTTCATCTTGTACTACATGTATGCCTGCTAGGCGTTGGGAAACCCGGGGGAGGGGGGTGAGCAAATATCAATGAGAGTTCCAAACAGGAAAAGAAACGTCACTGGATGATCGATCGTCTTCTCGTTCCTTGCCTAACTCCTGGCACCCTCTAAGTACTATTTAAGCCACTGAGCAGATCATGCAGGATCGATGGAATGTGCTTCTTCGATGGTCCTGCTGATCTCTGCCGGTTCTGTCCTCCAGTGACAGACACCCCGTTGAACCGGGATATCAAATCGTCTCAAGAGAGGGTAGATAGCGGGAGGGTAACCGAGGACAAATTTATCAATGATTGACGAGGAGTGTTTTCAATCATAATTTCATAAAGTCTATCTAGTTTTGTCGTCTAGTCTCGCTTCATTTCGTCTCGTCAAGTGGTTCAACGTCGCTTCGGTCAGCCAGTCACGTCACCCGGCGCACTGTGATCACAGCTTCCCACCATCACCAGCCAGCAAAGGGCGCCTCTCATCACCATCAGCGTACCTGTCTTCTGCCACCACCGCTGGGACTGGCACCTCCTTTGGCGGAGCCCCATCGTTAGCGTTCTTCGCCAGCCACTCACCCACACATCCAGCATAGTCCTTCGCGGTATACGCACTAAAGACCTCCGCACCCAGCCAGCCCTTGCGCCAATACCGGAGTCCCAGATCCTGAAGCAGGGTATCGAAGTACGGCAGCTGGTCGAATACCAAGTCTGGGAAGAATCGTCCATGGCCATACGGCGCGCGGTGGCGTACATATCGGTTCGTGAGCGCTGCTTCGTCATAGACTTTCTCCTTGTCGATGGCGAGGCGGTCGTTGAGGTACGCGTATGCCCAGAGACACTGCAGCTCGCAGCGCGCTGTGTTGGCTAGATTGCTGAACATGCTGATGAACACGAGTGTGTTGTCGCGGTTGCGGGTTAGGCCCGGAGGTGCGATCGCGCGGTAGAGCCGGAAGGGCGTGTAGTCCAGCTCTGGGTACAGCGTAGGCGAGTACGGGTGTGCGGTGGTCAGAGGCATGTCGGAGGATGGGGATTTATGAGGTCCAATGAGTAGCCGAGGGAAGTTCTCGCGGATCGTCTGGTCGGCGCGTTCGTTGAGCTTGTCCCAGAAGTTGTGCTGGTCGGGAGAGAGAGAGGTCGAGGGGATGCCTAGGTCGGAGTGCGTAGCAGTTGGTGTAAACAGCAAGGTGGGTTTGGCAGAGAAGCCGGTCGCGGTGATCAGGGCATCGGCGTGGATGGATGTGTCGTTGGTGAAGTTGATGGCTCGCTCGGAGAGGTGCGAGATGTCTTCACGGTGTACCCGTACTTGGCCGCTCTTGAGGAAGGAGTAGATGTCTTCCTCGTAGCTCAAGACTCCTGATGCGGTGCCGTACCAGAATGGACTGAGGATGGTAAATGGTTAGTATATAAATTGGGTGTTCTATTCGTGATCGTTATCAAAGATGCAGTAAGGGGAACAAACCCAGTCTCAGGTTCCAACACTTTGGTCGCCTCATCTTTCAGCATGCCACAATCCCCCAACGTAGCCTGGTGAAGGTTTGCCCAGAACTTCTGTGCTATTTTCTTGCCGAGCGACGTGAAATGTAGGAAATATCTCAACGTGCCCATCCCATCTTTCCATAGGGTCGGGCTAAAAAGCGATACAATCCTCCGGGCTGGCAATTTCTCCCGCAGCGCCTTGAACGGTCCGAGATACGTATGGCTGGGGAAAATCCATTCGGGTCCTTTTCCAGACTTGCGAATGATCCATTCGACCTTACGACCAGCCGTTGCTGCGAGATAGACAGCGTCGTACGCGGATTTACCGCCGCCAAGAACGGCAACGGTCTTGACCGATGCGTCCTCAGTCAAGGAACCGCTCTGCTTTCCCAGCTCGCCAGAGTGGATGATGGGTCCTTTGAATGATTCCATATTCTGGATCTTCGGTCGATGAGGCACATTCGTGGCACCAGTGGCAATGATCAACTTCATCGTCTGCACTTCACTGGTTGTTCCATTACTGACTTTGAGAGTCCAACCCATCCGGTATCCGATTGGTGAGATCTCCAGGACCATTGTCTCAAAATCGATCAGTTTGATAAGATCTGACCGTTCGGCGTATGCGCGTATGTACTGATGGACTGCCTCTCCCGTTGGATGTTGGCCCGCTGGAATGCCAAAGGAATCATCCATGGGGAAATCCGAAAAGTCAATCCCACCACGGACATTGTTGGTCTTGAGTCCTGGATACAGGTTCTCTTTCGCCCAAACTCCTCCAAGGGTCTTGTTCTGTTAGGCACAGATCATTAGCATACCCGTCTAATATTGACTGGTTACGTCTTTGTATGAGCTTACTGAGTCAAGGATCTTGATGTTGGCGAGCGGCTCACATTGTAGGATGGTCTTTGCAGCACAAAGGCCCGAAGGGCCTTCAAGCCAAATGTCAGTACGTATTGTGGTTACATGAAGTGAAAGGAAGGGGAGGGATTGGTTCATACCGGCCCCTACAATGAGATAGTCGTACATGACATAAGGCTATGTCAATCGAAGGCGAGGAATCCAATGAGGGCTCAGAAATTCCCGATCAATGTTAGGCAAGGCTGAAACAGACACCAAGAAAGCGCAAATGAAAGATCATCAGAAGGCATTCCATGAGAGAGAGGAACAATGAGAGGTCCTGGTTTATCTTTAAAGAGTTTTGAAGGACCGGCTGGAAGAAAGTGACTTCACGGGTGACAGCGAATCATGAGTGACAGTCAAAACGTCAAACTGGTGGGCGGTTCTTGCGCACGACTGAGTCAGCCGTAGCCATAAGCTGATCCCAGCGGCGCGGCCCTCGAGTAGTCGAGTTGGATGATCAGTGAAGGAGGCAGCCATGGCCGTATCGTGAATAAAGCTGACCCTCCTGAAAACTCGAAGGCGTCGTTCTGGGCCACATGGGCCCACGTGTCTTCAGCCATTGATAGAGGCAGTCGTGGTCGCTAAGCTAACCCTACCCAGTCGCTAGCCAAACATGAACGGGCCTCAGGCAAACTCCTCTAGGCATGGGGCTTTGGGAGTTTCCCTTATTGGGAGGTTCAGGCAAACTTTTGATGAGAATGATCAGAATACGAGTACCCAAGCTGGCCGGGTCCCCACTCAAGTTGCAGCAAACCCTTCTGCTCCCACCAAAGAGAGAGAGCCGCCGCCGTGGGGATATGCGCGGTATCGAATCCAAGCTTACCCTACCCTACCTGCCTAGGTACCTATCGTAAGCTTCAAACCATTTCCTTTTCTCAGTGGCCTGGGCCAGGGAGTCCCGTCCCGAATCAGACAATGGTGATTTCTTGGTTTGTACCAAATTTGTGGCGGAAATTCATATGCCGCCGCTATGTAACAGTTGATCATCCATGGCAGTCGCAATCACGATCATCATAGTCACAACTAGTTTGTTATTTACTGTGGACAGGAATTAGAGAACGGAATTACGTTCGCAAAGTGGACCGAGGGAGCCCTTGATGCTCGATAGTATTTCCGTCCCCATGCAGAAGGGATCCACGAGCTCTTCCAACCCAAATAAGCGTCTCCTCTTGGATAGAGGCAAGTAAATGTTGGTAGGGATCTCGTTTAAGGTAGTTAGCTCCTCTAATATCGAATGACCTACTTAGGTAGGGCTAAAGTATTCCTGAAGGGATCGGCAGGCTTCCCCATGGACCCAGGTTGACCGCGGGCATGATCCTACCAACCGTGACATATACTTCCTATTGCCTGTGCTTGAAAGGGAGATACCATTTCTACCTTAACAACTGGGCACGTCGGACGAGGCATTGGTCATCTGCCCCTTCGCAAAGAGTACCGAGCCAAGTAAGAAACCGCGATGATCCCCCAAGCGTCTCACATGGTATGAGTTATTCGATCAGTTGATCAATTATTGATTACCGACTCAGGACACCAGATGGCTGTGATCAACGGAACACGTTAATTCCGCGATTAGTTTGCTTTTCAACGTGAATGAATTTGATTCCACTAATAGTACTTTGATCCAGTCCGGTCCAATTCAGGACAGCACACCGCTAATGTCGCAAGTCAACTTTTTTGTCTACGCCCAGCATCCACCGAATGGACGGGCAAATTCGATAGCCTGCATAATATCGAACTGAGGCGAAAGCATGAGAGGAAACCGTTAATTTGTACAGGTCGTCGTAGAGGAAACAAAGCAGCATTTCGAGGATAAGCAGGCCAGACATTGGTCACTGGGCTGGCTGGATGGCAGCAATGGTGTTCACTCTTTGACAGCGTCCGCGAAAGTTGTACCTTCTTTGACCTCACTTGTACCCTCCGCTTCAGCCTTGCTCTCATTCGAGTCATCTTTGTTCTCCTCAGCCTCCTTGTTGTCACCCGCACCTGTGTTGGTGTCAACATCCTCGTCCCTGACGATTTTACTCTCATCAATGGTCTTGTCCTCTGCTTTCTTTTTGTTTTTCTTATTCTTCTTCTTGGACCCTGAGGGCGTACCAGGCGCCCCATTAGTGTCTTTCTTCTTCCCCTCCGATGTTGATGCCTTCTCCCGGTCACCGGTCGCCCCTTCGACGCCGGTGCCATTTTCGTTTGGGGAGTCCTGCTGTTCCGATGAAGATGTTGATTTCTCGGTCTTCCCTTCTCCATTTTGACCCTCAGCAGACGCTTCTGCTTTATCGCTAGCAGAACTGTCGCCTCCACCCTGCGGCTCATCGGCCTTTTCAGAAGCACTTTTCGCGGTTTCCGCTGCCTGGTTCCCAGCGGACTTGGTAGTCTCGACCGCCTTCTCCGCCGCTGGTTTGACATTCTCAACTGCAGCTTTGACAGCTTCAGCCACGGTATCTTTGACAGTTTGTGCCTTGACTTTGACTTGTTCCTGCTTGTCTTTTTCCGTGACTGCTGCAACGACCTTGTCCGCCGCGCCCTGAACGTTCTTCCGTACCTTCTCAAGATCGCGCTGGACTTCTTGTCTCACTTTCTCGGCATCCGGCGCACTTGCGGAATTCTTGGCCTTCGCTGCGCCTTGGCCAATTCGACTCTTCGCCTGCTGGATGGCTTCTCTGAGTTCTCTCTTAATCTCGTCGCCATCCACCAGTACGGCGTCATCTCCGATATCCCCTGCTGTACTGTGCATCTCCTCAACAGCCTCACTCAATCGCCGGGCGACTCCCTTCGAAGCATCCCTCAGGCTCAGGCGCGCGGTTGTGGCCATCTCGCTAGCTGTACTGCTTCGTCTCCTCTCCACACGCTTCAAGTAAGATGTGATGAAAAATTGAGCAAAGAGCCATGTTAGAGGAAGAAGGTACAAACAGTTGAGGAGAATGGCGAAGACTTGGCCGCTGGTGTCCAGACAATTGACCCACTGCATCTCGTCTCTGTATCGAGTTTCTTCCTTAGCCACGAGGTCTTCCGCGATATGGACAGCATCAATGCCAAAGGGCCGGCCTTGCTCATTAAGCACGTTCTCCGCTAAACCCTCATGGCCTGCAGCTCGCAAAGCTATTTTCTTCAGCCAAGCGCCAGCGCCAGCGCCGGCGGAGGCAGTAGAAACAGCAACCGAGGCGGCAGAAGAAACATCACTTGGAACACTGTTCAGCACGGTAGAAGCTGCAGTTCCCAGGCGATATAGGTATGGCACACTAACAGGTATTTGGTAGGCCACAAACAGGTGGGCGAAAGCGTAGGTAGCTCCAACGACGAACTGAGTGATTTGAAGGGTGGTCAATGACTGTTTGAACCACCTCGGGACAGTGACTCCAATTGTGGACATCAAGTAGAAAGTGTACTACATAAGATTAGCGTATTGCTGATACAAATATAGGTTCAAACTTACCATAATGGCATGAATGGCCGAGTTGACCAGGACAAACATCCAGATGGGGGGTGACATGTACCGAATGCCAGCCCACATACACAGCATCGCACCAGCA
>Ga0105239_10001701_pt1 | contig 28997 bp, 24 predicted proteins | sample KBSC44metaG_FD_92761 | JGI IMG/M metagenome (GOLD analysis project Ga0105239, IMG submission 92761) | Corn rhizosphere microbial communities from Kellogg Biological Station, Michigan, USA - KBS C4-4 metaG | ecosystem: Host-associated > Plants > Roots > Rhizosphere > Soil | place: Michigan, USA...
GGTCAAGGAACCTTGGGAGCGGCCCTTCGGTTCCTTGAGAGCGCCCCCAGGACTCGGCAAGCCGCGTCCGCCCCCCGAGGGGGTCAAGGAACCTTGGGAGCGGCCCTTCGGTTCCTTGAGAGCACCCCCAGGACTCGGCAAGCCGCGTCCGCCCTCCGAGGGGTCAAGGAACCTTGGGAGCGGTCCTTCGGTTCCTTGAGAGCCGGCCGCACGATCTGCTGAATGCGCCTTCACAACCGCAAGATGCCCTCGCGAGTCGCGCCAAAGCAGCACCACCTCGATGGCGCCCGCACCTAAGCTGAAGCCATCGAACAGCGATGCAACCCGACCCCAGCCATGACGCCCTTCCTCGACCCTGACGCGCTCTCCGCGCTCGATCGCGCCCACCTCGTCCACCCGGTCGCGCCGTGGCGCCGGCATGAAGAACGAGGCCCGATGGTGCTCAGCTCCGCGCAGGGCGCCTGGCTGAAGGACGATCATGGCCACGAGCTGCTGGATGCCTTCGCCGGCCTCTGGTGCGTCAACGTCGGTTACGGGCAGGAGAGCGTCGTGCAGGCCGCTGCCGAGCAGATGCGCAAGCTGCCGTATGCCACCGGCTACTTCCATTTCTCCAGCGAGCCGGCGATCCGCCTGGCCGCCAAGCTGGCCGAGATCACGCCGCGTTCGCTGACCCGGGCCTACCTCACGCTCGGCGGCTCCGAAGCCGTCGACGCCGCGGTGCGCTTCATCGTGCAGTACCAGAACGCGGTCGGCCGAGCGTCGAAGAAACACTTCATCTCGCTGGAGCGCGGCTATCACGGATCGTCGTCGACCGGCGCCGGCTTGACCGCGTTGCCGGCCTTCCACTGCGGCTTCGATCTGCCGCTGCCCACGCAGCACTACATCGAGTCGCCCTACGCCTATCGCCACGCGCAAGGCCATGATCCGCAGGCCTTGATCGCCGCTTCGGTGGCGGCCCTGCGCGCCAAGGTGCGCGAGCTCGGCGCCGATAACGTGGCCGCCTTCTTCTGCGAGCCGATCCAGGGTTCGGGCGGCGTGATCGTGCCGCCGAAAGGCTGGCTGAAGGCGATGCAGGCGGCGGCGCAGGAACTCGACATCCTCTTCGTCGTCGACGAGGTCATCACCGGCTTCGGCCGCACCGGCCCGATGTTCGCGTGCGAAGCCGAAGGCGTCGAACCCGACGTGATGACCCTGGCCAAGGGCCTGACTTCGGGCTACGTGCCGATGGGCGCGACGATGCTGTCCGAGAAGGTCTATGCCGGCATTGCCGACGGCGCGCCGGCCGGTGCCCCGATCGGCCACGGCGCCACCTATTCGGCGCACCCGGTGAGCGCCGCGGTCGCGCTCGAGGTGCTGCGGCTCTACGAAGACGGCGGCGTGCTCGCCAACGGCCAGCGCATGGCCGCGCGTTTCGGCTCGGGTCTGGATGCGCTGCTCGATCACCCGCTGGTCGGCGACTCGCGCCACCGCGGCCTGCTCGGCGCGCTCGAACTGGTGGCCGACAAGTCGACGAAGCGCCGCTTCGATCCCTCGCTCGGCCTGGCCGACCGCATCTTCTCGGCGGCCTATCGCAATGGTCTCATCTTTCGTTCGTTCGGCGATCACATCCTCGGTTTCGCGCCGGCGCTGACCTATACCGAGGCCGAGTTCGAGCCGATGTTCAAACGCCTGAGGAAGACACTCGACGACGTGCTGGCCGCGCGCGACGTGCGCGCCGCGCTCGCCGGCTGACGCGCGCAGGCTCCGGGCGTGCAGCCCGGCCGCGCGCACCGCAGAATCGGTTCACCGTCACCACCTGCTTGCCACCGCCATGTCCGAAGCGCTCAAGGTCGACCGGCTCGATCTCCGCATCCTCGCCCAGCTGCAGAAGAACGGCCGCATGACGAACGTCGATCTGGCCGACGCGGTGGGCCTCTCGCCCAGCCCCTGCCTGATCCGCGTCAAGCGGCTCGAGCAAGCCGGCTACATCAGCGGCTACGGAGCGCACATCCGGCTCGAGAAGCTGGGCGACACGCTCACCGTGTTCACCGAAGTCACGCTCTCGGACCATCACCGTGAAGACTTCGTGCGCTTCGAGGCGGCGATCCGCGAGGTCGACGAGATCCTCGAATGTCACCTCGTCAGCGGCGGCTACGACTACCTGCTGCGCTTCCTGACGCGCGGCGTCAACCACTACCAGGAAATCATCGAAGGCCTGCTCGAACGCAACATCGGCATCGAGAAGTACTTCAGCTACATCGTCATCAAGTCGCCGTTCATCAAGACGCACTGTCCGATCGAACGGCTGTTCCCCCACCAACGTTGATCGCCATGCCGCCGAATCCACCCGCCCGCCGCGCGCCGCCGCGCTTCGTCCGCCTCGCGGAGACGGAACGTGCCCCGATCTCGCTGCGCATCGACGGCGTGCCGGCACGGGCGCTCGCCGGCGACAGCCTGCTGGTGGCGCTGCTGACCCAGGGCCGGCGCGTGCGCGACAGCGAGTTCGGCGACGGCCCGCGGGCCGGCTTCTGCCTGATGGGCGCGTGCCAGGACTGCTGGCTGTGGACCGAGGCGGGCGAGCGCCTGCGCGCCTGCTCGACCGTGGCCGAGGACGGCATGTCGGTGCTGACGCGGCCGCCCGCAGCGCACTGGCCGATGACGCCGGACCTGCGTGCGCTGCGCGAAGCGCGGCCGGAGCCTGCGCTGTGAGCGGGGGCGCCTCGCCCGAGGGCACCGGCCGGCCGCGCATCGCCGTGATCGGCGCGGGGCCGGCCGGCGTGCGCTGCGCGCAGGCGCTGGTGCAGGCGGGCGTGAAGCCGGTCGTGATCGACGAGGGCCTGCGCGACGGCGGCCAGATCTACCGGCGCCAGCCCGAAGGCTTCAAGCGGCCCTACGCCAAGCTCTACGGCAGCGAGGCCGCGAAGGCGGAGGCGCTGCATCGCGACTTCGATGCGCTGCGCCCGCACATCGACTACCGCAGCGAGACGCTGGCCTGGAACCTGACGGCCGGCGAGCTGCACGTGGTGCGCGCCGGCAAGCCGCAGACGCTGCCCTTCGATGCGCTCGTGGTCTGCGCCGGCGCGACCGATCGCCTGATGCCGGTCAACGGCTGGCACCGCGCCGGCTGCTACAGCCTCGGCGCCGCGCAGATCGCGTTGAAGGCGCAGGCCTGCGCGATCGGCTCGCGCGTCGTCTTCCTCGGCAGCGGGCCGCTGCTGTACCTGGTGGCCTCGCAGTACCTGCAGGCCGGCGCGACGGTCGCCGCGGTGCTCGATACCGCACCGGCCGGCAAGCCCTGGGCCGCGGTGCGCGGGCTGCTGGCGCGGCCGGCGCTCGCGCTGCGCGGGCTCGGCCTGATGCGCGGGCTGCGGCGCGCCGGGGTCGCGCTGCTGCAAGGCGTGACGCCTCTGCGCATCGACGGCGACGACGAGATCGGCGTGCAATCGGTGGCCGTGCGCGATGCCGCGGGCCGCGAGTGCCGCTTCGAGTGCGATGCGGTCGGACTCGGCTGGCACCTGCGCGCGGAGACCCAGCTTGCCGACCTCGCGCGCTGCGAATTCGACTTCGAGCCGATGAGCCGCCAATGGCTGCCGCGCATCGATGCCGACGGCCGCAGCAGCACGCCGGGCGTCTACCTCGCCGGGGACGGCGCACGTATCCTCGGCGCCGACGGCGCGGAGGCCACGGGGCGGCTGGCCGCGCTGGCTGCAATGCACGATCTCGGCCATGCGGCCGGCCGCGCCGCGTACCTCGCCGAGTCCGCCGCGCTGCGGCGCACGCTGAGCCGCATGGACCGTTTTCGCCAGGGTCTCGCGCGCGCCTTTCCGTGGCCTCACCAGCACGCCGAAGCCTTGCCCGACGAAGCCGTCGTGTGCCGCTGCGAAGCGGTCACGGCCGGCGAGCTGCGCCGCTGCGTGACCGAGCAGGGCAGCCGCGAAGTCAACCGCGCCAAGGCCTTCAGCCGCGTCGGCATGGGCCGCTGCCAGGGCCGCTACTGCGGCCACGCATCGGCCGAGATCGTCGCGCAGGCCGGCGGCGTGCCGGTGCAACTGGTCGGCCGGCTGCGCTCGCAGGCACCGGTCAAGCCGTTGATGATGAACACCCGGGAGGTCGAGGCATGACGGCCGCGCAGCGCATCGATGCGGGCGAGACGCGCAGCGACGCGCTGGTGCTGGGCGGAGGCCTGATGGGCACCACCACCGCGTTCTTCCTGCGGCGCCGGCACGGCCTCTCGGTCACGCTGCTGGAGCGCGAGCTGGTCGGCCGACAGGCCAGCGGCACCAACTTCGGCAACGTGCGGCGGCAGGGCCGTGCGCTCGAGCAGATCCCGCTGGCAAACCGTGCCCGTGCCGTCTGGGGCCGCGTCGGCGAACTGCTCGGCGAGGACCTCGAGTTCCTGCCTTACGGCCACCTGCGCGTCTGCTACACCGAGAAGCAGGCGGCGATCCTCGAGCAGCATGCGCGCGACGTGAAGCCGCTCGGCCTCGATCTCGAACTCTTCGGCGCGGAGGCGCTGCGCCGCCGCTGGGGCATCTTCGCGCCGGGCATCGTCGCCGGTTCGCTCTCGCCGCGAGACGGCCATGCCAACCCGCGCCTGGCCGGCCCGGCATTCGCGCGCGCGGCGGCGCGCGAGGGCGCCCGCATCGTCGAGAACGCCGAGGTGATGCATGTCGAGCGCGACGGCGGCGACTTCGTCGCGCATGTCGCGGGCGGCCGGCGCTTCCGCGCGCCGCAGCTGCTGGTCGCTTGCGGCGCCTGGTCCAACCGCATCGCGGCGCTCTTCGGCGAGGCGGTGCCGATGGAGGCGCGCGGCCCGCAGATGGGCGTGACCGAGCCGCTGCCGTATGCCGTCGGGCCGTCGATCGGCATCTCGTCGCCGATCGAGCACGAAGGGCTCTACTTCCGCCAGATCAGCCGCGGCAACATCGTCTTCGGCGGCGGCCTGAAGGGGCCGGCACATGCCGACGCGATCCGCGCCTACGTCAAGCCCGACAACGTGCTGCGGCAGCTTCGCGAGTTGCGCCGCTTCGTGCCGGCCTTCGAACACGTGCAGCTGATCCGCGTCTGGAGCGGCATCGAGGGCTACGTCGCGGACTGGCGGCCGGTGCTCGGGCCGAGCGCGCGTGTGCCGGGGCTGCACTATGCCTTCGGCTTCAACGGCGAAGGGTTTGCGATCAGCCCCGGGGTGGGGGAGGTGATGGCGGAGGTGATGGCGACGGGGAGGAGTTCGACGCCGATCGAGGGGTTTTCGGTGGGGAGGTTTGCGGGGGTGGGGGTGTCGATGGCGGCGTGATCTGCCGGGGAAATTGCGCCGCATCACCCGCGTGGGGTCGCGATGAGGATCATCGTGGCACGGGGCCTATCGCTCTTCCAACGCCACCCTCACGCCCAGTCCGACGAGCGCGACTCCCGCTAAGCCGTCGATGGTTCGCCGAACCTTGCTGCCGCGGACCAGATCTCCTGCCCGGGAAATGACGACCGCGTAGAGCGTCAGCCACGAGAACGTGAGTGAGGCGAAGATGATGCCGAGCCCGACAAGCTCGGACAGCATTCCATGCCCCTGGGCGGCAAACTGCGGCAGAACGCTGGCGAAAAAGACTGCCATCTTGGGATTGGACAGATCGTTGATCACGCCTTGACGAAATGCCCGGGACGCCCGCAGCCCCACCGGCGCCGTCTGGGCAGTGGAATCAAGCGCCTGTGGAACGCGCCGGAACGCTGAACGCAGCGTTTGCAGGCCAAGGTACAACAGGTATGCCGCGCCCAGAAGCTTGAGCGCCTGGAACACCGGTTCCGACGCCAACAGCAGCGCGACCAAGCCGGCACTCGTCGCTACTGCCCAGACGATCTGCCCCGCCGCCACACCCAGAGCCGTGAACGTGCCCGCACGACGCCCGCCGAGCAGCGTGTTGCGGACCGTGAGGGCCGTGTCGGGCCCCGGCGTGGCAATGACGAGGGCGGATATGCCGAGGAAGGAGAGAAACGGGGCATTCATGGTGCGACCTCAGTTCATGCAGCTCCAACGCGTATGGACGCCGGTCAAGGCGCGAAGGGGGCGCTCGCGCAGCGCCTCCTTTGCCGATGCCGCGGCGTCTAAGCACTTGAACCCAACAACCTTATCAAAGGAGCTCGGACATGGGAAAGATCATCATCAGCGCGAATGTCACGCTGGACGGGGTAGTCCAGGACCCGGACGGTCAGGAAGGCTTTGAACTGGGCGGCTGGTTCCACCAGTTCGCGGGGACCAAGGACCTCGAAGACTGGATCGCCAACGAGACGGAAGAAGCGCTGAGTGCCGAGGCGCTGCTGCTGGGCAGGCGCAGCTTCGAGTGGTTCGCGTCCCGGGCGCCATGGATGGGCGAGCGCGTCAGCCGCCGGTGGGCGGACCGAATGAACAGCCTGCCGAAATACGTCGTATCGTCGACTCTCGAACATCCCCAGTGGAGCAACACCACGGTACTCGACGGCGATGCGCTGGAACAGATTCTGCAGCTGAAGCAGAAGGTGGACGGGGACATCCTGGTCTACGGCAGTTGTCGGCTCGTACGCACACTGATGGAACGCAACCTCGCCGATGAGCTGCGGCTGGTCGTCTTCCCCGTCGTGCTCGGAACCGGCCTGCGCCTCTTCGACCAGAGCGGCAAGAAGAAGCCGCTGCGCCTGGTCAACACGCGAACGATCGGTGATGGCCTCGCGTTCTGCAGCTACGAATTCGTGCAAGGCTGACGAAGTCGTTCTCGCCGTCCATGCGCATCGACGGCGGCAGCATCGCCGCGGCTATTCGATCAGCCTGGCGACCTGCTTGACCGCGCGCTCGATGCGCTCCTCGGCGATCGGGCCCAGGCCGAACACCAGCCCGTCCGGCACACGCACCCGGGTGCGTCGGTCGACGCAAAACCAGGCGATCGAGGTGAGGCGGATGCCCCGGCGTTCCGCCGCCTCGCAGATCGAGGCGCTGTCTCGGTGCGCGTCGACACCTATTCCCAGGAAGCTTCGGGGTCCAAGTTCTGCGCCAACTCCATTGCGTCGTGCAATACCCGGCCGACCACGAGAAGATCGGGCTCGATGCGGTAAACGAGGAAGTGGCGCGGCCGGCGGACCACCCCTGCGCTCGTGGCCGCGTGATGCCGGCTCAGTCGAAGATGCCACGATCGAACACCCGCTCCGAGTTCGGGCCGGAGAATGCTGCCCGGTCTGTCCGGCTGCATCGCAACGTCGCGCAGCGCCGCAACGATCAGGCTCTCATAGCGCAACCGGGCGGCCTCGCCGAATTGCTCATGCGTCCAGGCAAGGACGCTGATGACATCCGCCTGGGCCGAGTCCGACAGCCGATAGCGAAGCATCAGCCCGCTGTCTTGGCAAGCCGGGCAGCACGAAGGCCCAACTGCCCGACGAAATCCTCGAGTTGGTCATCGCCGACATCGGTGTACCGTGACGCGGAGATGTCCGTCCAACCCTGGCGAGCCGCTTGCTTGAGGGCCTTGAGCTTTGCTTGCTCGGTGCGCTCGCGCTCCTCGATGAGGCGCAGGCCTTCACGCAGTACCTCGCTGGCGTTCTGATAGCGGCCGGACTGCACCAGGGTCTCGACCAATTCCTGTTGATGATCGCTCAAAACCACGTTGCGCGTTGGCATGTTGATCGCTCCGAAGGCGTGGGGGCACGGCAGGGCAAACCCAAGATTGGCATATTATGCCAACGTCATCGCGATTCAGATGCATGGCGCGCCAACCCCCTCTCCGCCACCTCGCAAAACCACCGCACCCCCAACGCCAACACCTCGTCGTTGAAGTCATAACACGGATGGTGCAACGGCCGTTCCCCCTCCGGCCCCGGCTCCGCCCGCCCCTGGCCAAGCCACAGATACGCTCCCGGCCGCCGCTGCAACAGGAACGCAAAATCCTCCGACGTGAACGCCGGCCGCTCGGCGACACCCGCCTGCAGCCCCGTCGCTTCAGCCGCTTCCAGCGCCAGCGCCACCTCCGCCGCGCTGTTGATCGTCGCCGGGTAGTAGCGAACGTACTTCAGCTCCGCCGCCGTCCCGCTGCCCAGCGCGATGCCGTCGACCGTCGCGCGGATCGCGGCCTCGATGCGGTCCTGCGAAGCGGGGTCGAAGCTGCGCACGGTGCCGGTGATCTGCACCTCGGCGGGCAGGACGTTGTGGCTGTGGCCGCCTTCGATGCGCGTCACCGAGAGCACCGCGGATTCGCTCGGGTCGATGCAGCGCGCGACGATGGTGTTGAGCTGCGCGACGAGCTGGCTCGCGGCGAGGATCGCGTCGGGCGTGCGATGCGGCTGTGCGGCATGACCGCCGCGGCCGCGCAGCGTGATGTCGAAGCGGTCCGCCGCCGCCATGATCGGCCCGGGCCGCGAGCGCGCCTGGCCGAGCGGCAGGTCCGGCCAGTTGTGCAAGGCATAGACCGCATCGCAGGGGAAGCGCTCGAACAGGCCTTCCTCCAGCATCACGCGCGCGCCGCCGCGGCCTTCCTCGGCCGGCTGGAAGATGAAGTGCAGCGTGCCGTCGAAGCGCCGCGTGCGGGCGAGATGCCGCGCCGCGCCGAGCAGCATGCTGGTGTGGCCGTCGTGGCCGCAGCCGTGGTGCCTGCCCGGCGTGCGGCTGGCGTGCCCGATGCGGCCGAGTTCGAGCATCGGCAGCGCATCCATGTCGGCGCGCAGGCCGATGCTGCGCGCGCTCGTGCCGCAGCGCAGGGTCGCGACCACGCCGGTGCCCGCGAGGCCTTCATGCACCTCGAGGCCGAGCAGGCGCAGCGCCTGCGCGACGATGCCGGCGGTGCGCCGCTCCTCGAACGCCAGCTCGGGGTGGGCGTGCAGGTCGCGGCGCAGCGCGATCAGGTCCGGCAGCAGGTCGTCGATCGGCGACGGCGGCGCGGCCGGGGCGGCCTCGCTCAACGGCCGGCCTCGACCGCGTCCGCCAGCGCGGCCAGCGTATGGAAGTGGTAGTCCGGCGTGGTGATCGCCGCGACTTCGATTGTGCCGCCGAAGCCCTTTTGCGCATGGCGGCGCTCGATCCAGCAGGTCGCAAGGCCGAGCTGTTTCGCGATGCCGATGTCGTGATACTGGCTCTGCGCCACGTGCAGGTTGTCACCCTGCCCGAAGCCCCAGGCCCCTTCGTAGCGGCCGCGGGCATAGGCGAAGTAGCGCGGGTCGGGCTTCTCGCACAGCGCGTCGTCGCAGCTCAGCAGCAGGTCGAACGGCGAGCCCAGCGTCTTCTCGAAGTGGGCCAGCGCCCAGCGCTGCGCATTCGTCATCGTGACCAGCTTGAAGCGCTTCTTCAGCCGCTGCAGCGCCTCGATCGAATCCGGGAAGGCCGGCCAGCGCGCGACGGAGTCCCGCAAGCCTTTTGCCAGCGTCTCGGTATCGGGCAGGCCGAGCTGCGGCGCGAGCACGTGCCATACACGCTCCAGGTCGTCGGGATACCAGCCGGTGTTGCCGTCCTTGCGCGCCTTGCGGTAGGCGACGAGGAAGTCGTCATCGGTGACGCGCGCGTCGGGCACGGCTTCGTGCAGGTAGGCGAGCATGCCGCCTTCGAAGTCGATCAGCGTGCCGACCACGTCGAACGTGAGCACCTTGAATTGCTGCAGTGACATCGTGAAAGCTCCGGTGAGGATGGATTTCAGGCGGCGACGACGATCGTCTCGCCGCGGCATCGGGTCATGAACTGGCCGGCCGTCATGCCGAGCGTGTGCTTGAAGTGCCGGTTCAGGTGGCTCTGGTCGTAGAAGCCTGCGGCCGAGGCGGCCACCGCGGGGCTCACGCCCTGCGCCATCAGCGCCTGCACCCGCTGCACGCGCAGCGCGCTGATGTAGCGATGCGGCGACGAGCCGGTGTGGCGGCGAAACACGGTGCAGAAGCGCCAGACGCTGAGCTGCGCCACTGCTGCCACATCGGCCAGCGGCAGGCGCTCTTCCAGGTGCGCCTGGATGTGGCGCACGGCTTTGGCGATGGCTGGCGGCAGCGGGGCCGTGGGCGGGATCGAGGGGCGGGCAGGCGGCTTCGTCATGCATCGAAGCTTATGGCCACGGCCCGCCCGGCGTGCGCCGAACTGCCCGCCCGCAGCGGCACAGGATGTGGTCTTCGGCCGGCCCGGCCGCATCAAATATCAAAGGTCCAGTACCAGCCTCGGCGTCTTCGCGCGCGAGCAGCAGGGCAGGAACTGGTCGCCGGCAGCCTGCTCTTCGGGCGTGAGATAGACGTCCCGGTGATCCGGAATGCCTTCGAGGACGCGCGTCAGGCAGGTGCCGCAGACGCCTTGTTCGCACGAGGTCTGCACGGCAATGCCGGCTGCGCTCAAGGCCTGGACCACGGATCGGTCCGGCGCGATCGTCACGACGCGGCCCGAGCTCGCCAGCTGCACCTCGAAGCTCGAGTTGCCCGTCGAAGGCGCCCCCTCTGCGCCGAAGAATTCATAGTGCAGCCGGGCTTCGGGCCAGCCGTGCGCACGCGCTGCCCCGAGCACCGCATCGATGAACCCCCGCGGGCCGCAGACATAGAGGTGCGTGCCCGGCTCGGGGGCCGCGGTCAGGCTCTCGATGTCGAGCTTCTGCCCGGCTGCGCCGTCGTCGAAATGCCAGGCCACTCGCGACGCGAACGGCGAGCCGGCGATGCGCTCGCGAAACGCCATCCGGGCAGGCGAGCGCGCGCAGTAGTGCATCTCGAAGGGGGCGCCGACGCGTGCCAGCCGCTCCGCCATGCACAGGATCGGCGTCACGCCGATGCCGCCGGCCAGCAGCAGCGAGTGCCGCGCGTCATGGGCCAGCGAGAAATGATTCTTCGGCGTGCTGATGTCGATCGACTGGCCTTCGTGCACCTGCTCGTGCATCGCGGCCGAGCCGCCGCGCGACGCTGCATCGCGCAGCACCGCGATCAGGTAGCGGTGCGATTCGCCGGGCTCGTTGCACAGCGAGTACTGGCGCGTCAATCCATTCGGCAAGTGAACGTCGATGTGCGAGCCTGCCGAGAAGGCCGGCAGCGTTGCACCGTCTTCGCCGGCCAGCTCGAAGCTGCAGATGCCCTCGGCTTCGACGGTCTTGCGGGTCACGCGCACGCGCAGGGACGAGGTCGCTTGCATGCCGTCACTCGCCGCCCTGCGCCGCGGCACGCTCGGCGGCCACGAGGCGCTCGATGACCTTGCGCGCATGCACGCCGCCGGCATCGATGTTCAGCTTGAGCAGCTCGCGTTGCGGCGATGCCGAGAGATTCGCCTGCTGGCGTTCGAGCATCTGCAGGTCTTCGGCGAAGATCTTGCCCTGGCCTTCGCGGATCTGTGCCGTCAACGCCGCGTCGTCCGGCCGGAAGTTGCGCGCCATGCCCCAGAAGTACCACATCGAGGTGTCGGTCTCGGGCGTGGCGAAGTCGACCACGATGCCGTAGGCCTTGGCCTCCTTGGGCGCCTCGTAGCCGCCGCGGCCCGCCAGCGCAACACCCACCTCGATCATCACGTGGCTGGGCGGGCTGAAGCGGCAGATCTGCCAGCGGTCGACCTGCTGATCGTCGGGCAGGCCCTGGGCGCGCAGCGCGAGGCGCCAGAACGGCGGCGCGAGGATGCCGCTCATGAAGCGGCTGGTGACGGCCGAGTCGCCCTCCGTCGTCGTCCTGCACGGCGTCTCGTCGATCTCGGGCTGGCCGATGCTGGTCGAATGCACGTAGGTCTCGTGCGTCAGATCCATCAGGTTGTCGATCATCAGCCGGTAGTCGCAGGCCACGCGATACACGCCGCCGCCATAGGCCCATGCGGGATCGTCGGCCCAGTGCAAGGCAGGGATCCGGTCCTCGGCCGCCAGCGCCGGGTCCCCCGGCCAGACCCAGATGAAGCCGGACTTCTCCACCACGGGAAAGCTGCGGATCGGCGGGAAGCCGCGCACGCGCTGGCCGGGCATCGCAATCGTCTTGCCGTCGCAGCCCATCTCCAGCCCGTGGTAGCCGCAGACGAGCTTGCCGTCGACGACGCGCCCGAGCGAGAGCGGCGTGCCGCGATGCGGACACCAGTCCTCGAGCGCCGATACCTTGCCGCCGGGCCCGCGGAAGAACACGATGCGCTCCGAGCAGATCGTGCGCCCCAGCGGCTTGGCCTCGATCTCGTCGGGCGTGGCGGCCACATACCAGGTGTTTTTGACGAACATCTCGACATCCTCCGTTTCGAATGGGTGATCAGGCTGCGCTGTCGCGGTTCGCGATGATCACGCAGGAATCGTCGGTGCCGCGGTCATACAGCGCCTCCACCAGCGCGGCCCGGTGTGCGAGCACCGCACGTTGATTGATCGAGCCCTTGTCGGTGAGCTCCCCCTTGTCGATCGACGGCGCCTCGGCCATCACCTGCAGCCGCGCGACACGGCTCGCACTGCCGGTGGCCTCGCGCCACAGGCGATCGGCCAGCGCCTGGAAGAACGCGCGCACGGCGGTGTGGCGCAGCACCTCGGCCAGCGGCGTGTCGCCCGGCAGCCGGGCGAGGCGGCGGCAATCGTCGGCGCGCGGAAACAGCAGCGCGCCGACCTCGTTGCGGTCCAGGCCGGTGATGACCGCGTCCTGCACGCAGGGGTCGCCGGCGAGGATGATCTTCGCGCGCAGCGGACCGACGCTGACGAAGGTGCCCGTTGAGAGCTTGAAGTCCTCGGCGGTGCGTCCATCGAACAGCAGGCCGCGCTCGGGGGCCTCCAGGTCCAGCCAGCGCACCGCGTCGCCGCTGCGGTAGAAGCCTTCGTCGTCGAAGGCCTCGCGCGTCTCGTGCGGTGCGCGCCAGTAACCCGGCATCAGATTGGGGCCGCGGAAGCGCACCTCGGTCTTGCCGCCGGTGCTCGCGTCGCGCACCAGCTTGGCTTCGACGCCGGGCAGCGGCAGGCCGATGTGGCCCGATCGGTTGTCGGTGCCCACGGCAAAGGTGCAGGACGGCGCCGCCTCGGTCATCCCCAGCCCGGTGACCACGCGCACGCGTTCGCCGATCGCCGCCTCGGCGTGCGCGTCCAGCTTGTCCCACACCGCCTGGCTCAGCGAGGCGCCGGCGAACATGAAGGCCTTGCTGCGGCGAAACAGGCTGTCGCGCAATCGGGTATCGCCGTCCATCGCCGCGGCGATCTCCTCCAGCCCCTTGGGCACGTTGAAGTAGATCGTCGGCGAGATCTCGCGCAGGTTGCGCAGCGTCTCGACGATGCCGGCCGGCGTCGGCTTGCCGTCGTCGATGTAGAGCGTCCCGCCGTTGTACAGCGCGATGCCGACGTTGTGGCTGCCGCCGAAGACGTGATTCCACGGCAGCCAGTCCACCAGCACCGGCGGCTCCTCGGCGAGGAAGCCCAGGCACTGGCGCAGCATCTGCTGGTTCGCGCACAGCATCCGCTGCGTCGTGATCACGCCCTTGGGCGCCTTGGTCGAGCCGGAGGTGAAGATGAACTTCGCGATCGTCTCCGGGCCGACGCGATCGTGGGCCTCCTGCAGCGCCGCGCCGGGCCGGCCCGCGAGCAGGCTGGCGAACCTGCGCACCTTGCGGCCCTCGACATTGCCCTCGGTGAGCACGAGGGTCGCGTCCTCGGGCGCGGTCGCGGCGATCGCCTTGGCATAGGCCGGGCCGGAGGCGAACACGAGGCCGGGGGTGACCGTCTGCAGGATGTGGCGCAGCTTGCCGAAGTCCTGCGAGACCAGCGAGTACGCGCTGGACACCGGCACGTAGGGCACGCCGGCCCACATCGCGGCCAGGGCCAGCGTCAGGTGCTCGAGGTCGTTCTCCGACAGGATCGCCACCGGCCGCTGCGGCGACAACTGCAGTTCGACGAGCGACTGCGCGACGGCCTGCACGCGCTCGAGCATCTGCGCGTAGCCGATGCGCAGCCACTGGCCGTGCCCGGCGCCGCCTTGCTGCCGGCGCGCGGCGAAGCTGCGCTCGGGCGCCACGGCGGCCCAGTGTTCCAGGCGGTCGGTGAGCCGCGCCGGATAGGGCTGCAGCGCCTCGGTCGAGCGCAGCAGCGTCGTGCCGTCGGGCCGCTGTTCGACGACCGCCGCGACGCAGCCGCCGACGCTGGCATCGCGATAGCGGGCGGCCGTCGGCACGATGTTCGATGCGTCGTTCGTCATTGCACTGCCAGCGCCGCGCTCAACGCACCGGCCAGCGCCTGCTGGGCCTGTCGTGCGGCGGCCACCCTGCCGGCCATGCTGATGAAGCCGTGGGCCAGGCCGGCGTACTCGAGGGTGGTGACCGCATTGCCCGCGGCGCGGAGCGCCTCGCCATACGCCAGCGCTTCATCGCGCAGCGCATCGAACCCTGCGACCATCAGCAGCGCCGGCGGCAGCCCGGCCAGGGATTCGGCGAGCAGCGGCGCGCCGCGGAAGTCCGGCGCCTTGCCGGCAGCGCCGAAGGTGTGGCGGCTGAAGTAGTCCATCGTGCGCTGCGTCAAGGTCGGGCCGGCCGCGTACAGCGCGCGAGACGGGTAGTCGCCATCGTGGCCGCCGGCGGCCGGCGGGTACAGCAAGGCCTGGAAGCGGATGCGCGGGCCCTGCGCGTCGCGTGCCAGCAGCGTCATCACCGTGGCCAGCACCGCGCCGGCACTGTCGCCGGCCAGCGCCAGGCGCTGCGGGTCGGCGCCGAACCCCGGCGCATGCTTGGCGACCCACAGCAGCGCGGCCCAGCAGTCGTCGACGGCCGCAGGGAAGGGGTGTTCCGGTGCCAGCCGGTAGTCGACGGCCACGACGATTGCGCCGCTGTCGTGGCACAGCTGGCGGCACACGTTGTCGTAGCCGTCCAGGTCCCCGAGCATGTAGCCGCCGCCGTGGTAGTAGACGACCACCGCATGCGGCCCTTCGGTGCGCGGCGTGTAGAGGCGCAGGGCCAGCGACGTTGCGGCGGCGGTGATCCGGCGGTCCTGCACGATCACGTCGGCCGGCGCCACGTCGGCCGCGGCCAGGATCGTGCGGTACAGGCCGCGACAGGCCAGCGGCGGCAGGTCGGCGAAGTCGGGCAGGCCCTGCGCGCGGGCCTGGGCCAGGATGGCGTCGAGTTGCGGATCAAGCATGTGCGGTCTCCGGGTTCAGTGAATGCCTGCCCGCGGCCGTGGGCGGCCGCAGGATGAAGTGCGCCAGCGCCGGCAGCAGCACGAGTGCGCCGAGCATGTTCCAGACGAACATGAAGGCCAGCAGGATGCCCATGTCGGCCTGGAACTTGATCGGCGAGAACGCCCAGGTGCCCACCGCCAGCGCCAGCGTCACGCCGGTCAGCATCACGACGCGGCCGGTGAACTGCAGCGCGTGGTGGTAGGCGTCCGAGAGGCTGTCGCCGGCGCGCATGCGCGCCAGCACCACGCTCAGCACGTAGAGCGCGTAGTCCACGCCGATGCCCACGCCGAGCGCGATCGCCGGCAATGTCGCCACCTTGACGCCCAGCCCCAGGCCAACCATCAGCGCCTCGCACAGGATCGAGGTGAGCACCAGCGGCAGCACCGCCACCAGCACCGCGCGCCACGAGCGGAAGGTCACCCAGCACAGCAGCACCACCGCGCCGTAGACCCACAGCAGCATCTCGTGCATCGCCTGCTTGACGACGATGTTGGTCGCGGCATCGATGCCGGCGCTGCCGGCGGCGAGCATGAAGCGGGTGGTCTCGTCGGCGCCTGCCGCCTGGTCCGCGGCGATGAACGCCTCGACCTCGTCGACCACCGCGGCGAGCGTCTGCGCCTTGTGGTCCTTCAGGTAGACGTAGAGCGACAGGAAGGAGCAGCCCTGGTTGAACAGCTCGCGCGGCGCGCGCGTCTGCACGCCGCCGAGCGCGCTGGCGTTCGGGATGAGCTCGTACCACTTCAGGTTGCCCTCGTTGTAGCCCACCATCGCCAGCTTCGACAGCGCGGCCATCGAGTTCGTCGCTTCCACGCCGGGCAGCTGCTGCAGCCGCCAGGCCAGTGCGTCGACCTTGGCCAGGGTGTCGTAGCGGGTGCACTGGTCTTCGGGCGTGGCGACCATCACCGTCAGGATGTCGGCGCTGGCCGCGTAGTGCGCCGTCATGAAGGCGCTGTCGAGGTTGTAGCGCGAGTGCGCGCGCAGTTCGGGGGCGCCGGGGTCGAGGTCGCCGACGTGCAGATGCAGGCTGACCGCGTAGCCCGCCGCGGCCAGCAGCGTGCTGACGGCGATCGCGGCGAGCGCCGGGCCCTGCCGCGTGAAACGGTCGAGCTGGGTCCACAGCCACGGGCGGCGGCCCGCTTCGCCCGGCCGTGCCGCGGCGGCCTGATCGATCGTCTCCAGACGCAGGCTGCGCTGCGCGGCCCGGGCGCCCACGCCGACATACGACAGCAGGATCGGCAGCAGCACCAGGTTGCTGAAGATCAGCACCGCCACGCCGATGCTGGCGATCACCGCCAGATCCTGGATCACCTGGATCTTGATGATGGCGAGCACCGCGAAGCCGATCGCGTCGCACAGCAGCGCGGTCGCGCCGGCCACGATCAGCCGCCGGAAGGTGTAGCGCGCCGCCACCACCTTGTGCGTGCCGCGGCCGATATCCTGCATGATGCCGTTCATCTTCTGCGCGCCATGGCTCATGCCGATGGCGAACACCAGGAAGGGCACCAGCACCGAGTACGGATCGAGCTCGTAGTGCAGCAGCGAGAGCAGGCCGAACTGCCACATCACCGCGACCACCGAGCAGGTCACGACCAGCGCGGTGCTGCGCGCGCAGCGCGTGTAGCCATAGAGCACGGCGGCGCAGATCGCCAGCGCGAGACCGAAGAACATCAGCACCTGGCGCAGGCCCGCGATCAGGTCGCCCGCCACCTTGGCGAAGCCGGTGACGTGGATGCGGATGGCGCCGCTCTGGTACTTGTCGCGCAGCGCCTCGACCTGGCGCGACAGCGCGCCGTAGTCCAGCGCCTCGCCGGTCTTCGGGTTCCTGTCCAGCAAGGGCACGAAGATGATGCTGGACTTGAAGTCCGCCGCCACCAGCTGGCCGATCTCGCCGGAGCGTTCGACGTTGGCGCGCACCTCGGCCAGCGCCGCGGGCGAGCCGTCGTAGCTGTCGCCCATCACGGTGTTGCCGTCCAGGCCTTCCTCGGTGACGGCGATCCAGCGCATGTTCGACGTCCACAGCGACTTCATGAACGGCCGGTCCACGCCGGGCAGCAGGAAGACCTCGTCGCTGAGCTTTTGCAGCGTCTCGAGATACTGCCTGTCGTAGATCGTGCCCTGCGTGGTTTCGACGGCGATGCGCATCGCGTTCGTCTGCCCGGCCAGGTTGGCCTTGTTCGCCAGGTAGTTGGCGATGTAGGGGTGAGCCGTCGGCAGCGTCTTCTCGAAGCTGGCGTTGAGCCGCAGGCCCGCGGCCTGCCAGCCGAGCAGCAGGGTGAGCAGCAGCGACAGCGCCATCACCCAGGGCCGGTGGTTGAAGAAGGCCCGCTCGGCCAGCGAGCCCGACGCGGTGTCGAAGTCTTCGAGGCGCGCCACCACGGGTTGCGCGTCAATGCTGCTGTCGATGTTCAAAGGAATGCTCCATCTCGAGGTCGTCCGGTCTCGGTTGTCGGGGGGGCTCAGGGCAGGCTCTGCCGCCGCAGGCCGCGCAGGCTCGCGATCACCAGCGAGCCGTCGCGAGCCGCGGCGGCGCCGGTCGCCGGCACTGGCTCGGTCGCTGCCTGGCGCTTGAAGCTGCGGCCGTCGTCGCGGCTCGTCAGCAGGTCGCCGGTCTGGCTGAGCAGCAGCAGCGCGCCGTCGGGCCGTTCGATGCCGGCGCTCAGCGACACCGGCACGCCTAGTTCGATCCGGGTCCAGCCGGCGCCGTGGTCATCCGAACGCCACGCGTTGCCGCGCAGGCCATAGGCGATCAGCGTGCCCGTGCGCGCCGCCAGCAGCCCGAAGAAGCTGCCCTTGTACGGCGAGGCCAGCGTCTCGAAGCTCGCGCCGCCATCGAGCGAGCGCAGCAGCAGCCCCTGTTCGCCGGCGACGAAGACCTGGCTGCCCAGCAGGCGCACGCCATACAGGTGCAGGCCCTTGGGGTTGGGCAGCTGCTGCTGCAGCGGCCGCCAGCTCGCGCCGCCGTCGCTGGTGGCGAAGGCCTGGTTGTATGCGCCCACCGCGATGCCGTGCTGACGGTCCGCGAAGTCGACATCGAAGAAGGCCTTGTCGGGCCCCTCGTCGACCAGGGCCTGGGCGCGCTTGATCGCGGCTTCGTCGCCCGAGGCGCGTGCGGCTTGCAGCACCAGCTGGGCCGCACGCACGCCGTCGAGCTGCCGCGTCCAGGTGGCGCCGGCATCGTCGCTGCGCAGGATCACGCCGAGGTGGCCCACCGCCCAGCCGGTGCGCTCGTCGACGAAGCGCAGCGCGGTCAGGCTGGTCTGCACCGGCACCTTGGCCTGGCGCCAGTTCGCGCCGGCATCGTCGCTGTAGAGCACGGTGCCGCGCTCACCCACGGCGACCAGCCGCTGGCCGGCGCGGGCCACGGCCAGCATCGCCGCGCCGAGCGCGTGCGGCGTGACCGCGGCCGGCTGCAGCAGCACGGCCGGCACGGGCTGCGCGCCGGCCGCGGCGGGCAGGGCGCAGGCGGCCAGCGCCAGACCCGCGATCGCGCTGCGCAGGGCGTACATCAGCGCGTGCCCTCGTTGGCCAGCTCTTCGGGGCTGAAGAACGAACGCGGGATCGGCGCCACCGGCTTGTATTGCGCCGGCAGTTCGTTCGACGCCATGTTGAGGTAGTAGGCGCCGGTCTGCAGGTCGTAGCCGCCCCACAGCATGTTGCCGACGATCGCCGGGATGTCGGGCGCCAGCAGCGTCAGCGTGTAGTTGCTGCGCCAGAGTTCGCCCTTCGCGTCCCAGCCGTCGAACAGGATGATCTGCCAGCTGTCCTCGTCGACGTAGTACTTGCGCTTGGGCACGACGTGGCGCTTGCCCGCGGCCAGCGTGGCCTCCACTTCCCACACCCGGTGCAGCTCCCAGCGCACCTGCGCCGGGTTCAGCGTGTTCGGCGTCACCAGGTCGGCCACCTTGGCCGCCGCGGCGCGGTTGTTGTTGTACGGGATGTAGAGCTCGCGCTTGCCGACGAGCTTCAGCTCGTGCTTGTCGATCGGCCCGAACAGGTTGAAGGCTTCGTCGAACAGGCCGATGCCCGAGGTCACCGAGTCGGGCGTGTCGTAGGCCACCGACGGGGCCTTGCGCACGCGCCGCTGGCCCACCAGGTACTGCCACAGGCCGCGAGGCTGCGTCGCGTTGAGCGCGTCGTGCGCGAGGATGGCCTCGCCCGACTTCGAGCCGGGCTCGCTGACGACGAACTTGCCCAGCGAGTAGTAGCCGTCGAACTTCTCCAGGCTGCCTTCCGGGTCGTAGTACTGGCGGCGGAAGCTCTGCGTGCCGCCCGAGGCCATCGCGCGCTTGCCGTCGGCGGTGACGACCCAGACGCGCACCGGCGCCTGCACGTAGGTGCCGGTCCAGGCCAGGCGGTGGTTCTGGAACACCTCGTAGCCGTCCTTCGGGATCGGGAACGGCGTGCCGCCGTAGGCGCCCTCGGTCCCATGGCCGGCGTCGACCAGCTTGGCGCGCGTGGCGTTCTTGAAGGTGTTGTCGTAGACCCATTGCGGCGCCGCAGCGGTGCGGTGGGTCGGGTAGACATCGATGTGGAAGTCGGGGTACTTCTTCATCAGCGCCTTGACGCCATCGCTCAGCTTCGCGGCGTACGTGTCCATGTTCTTGGCGCTGATGGACAGCAGCGGCTTCTCGGCCGCGAACGGATCCGGCCGCGGGTCGCCGCTCTTGTAGCCGGGCGGGGCCTGGGTCATGCCGCCGTCCCAGCCCGGGATGCTCCCGTCCTTGTTGCCGGCACGCTCGGCGCCCAGCGGGGTCAGCGTGGTCTTGAGCTTGGCCGCTTCGTCGGCGGAGACCGCGGCCGCGGCCGGCGTGGCGGCCAGCGGTGCGATGAACAGGGCCGCGATCAGCGCAGCCGGCAGGTGTTTGCGATGCATGATGAAGACTCCGATGCAGTTCAGAAAGTGCGCGACACGCTGAAGGACACGTAGCCACGGTCCCTGAGCGACTGGGCGAAGCTGAGCTGGCGCGGCGTGCCCGATCCGGCGACCAGGGTCTCGGTGAAGGTCTTGGCCTTGCCGAAATAGTCCGTGTAGTTGAGGGCGACGTTCCAGGCGTTCTGGTACTTGCCCTTGATGCCGATGCTGTAGTCGCCCGCGTTCGAGGTGCCGCCGGCGAAGTTGAAGATCGCCGAGGACCGGCCGCCGAAGTTCCAGCCCAGCCCGATGGGCACCGACAGGTCGAGCCCCGGCAGCGCCTGGAAGTACTGCGGCTCGAAGATCGCGCGGAATGCCCAGGCCCCCTTGGTCGTGTTCGGGTCCAGCCCGCCCAGGCCCACGCTGCTGCCGTTCGGGCCGATCGCGAAGATGTCCTTGGTGACCGAGAGCCGGCGGTTGTAGGCCAGCTCGCCCACCAGGGCGCCGCCACCCCACAGCGGGCCGGGCTGCAGCACGTAGATGCCCGACAGCTGCAGGTGGCCGGTGCGGCCGACGGCATAGCAGGGGTTGTCGTCGGAGGTGCCGCAGCGGAGGATCGGCCCCAGGCCCAGCACCGCCGGGTCGCTGGTGAGCGGGGCGTTGGTGCGCACCGAGCCTTCGAGGGCCCAGTTCAGCTGGCCGATCGACGAGGTGACGCTGGCGCCGAAGGTGCGGATGTTGCTCGCATAGGCCAGGTGCACGTTGCCGTTGACGAAGTCGAACACCGGCACGGCCGGCGTCTTGTCGTGGTACTGCGCGGCGTAGAAGCCGAACTCGTAGTCGCTGCCGGTCGGGCTCCAGCGCAGCTGCACGCCGCCCTGGCCCGAGTTGCGGGGCTGCAAGTCCTTGCTGGGGTCGTAGCTCAGCAGGATCGGATCGCCGCTCGCGTCGACGCCGAAGTTGACGATGCCGGTGCCGACGTAGTCCTGGTTCGAGAAGTAGCTGCCGACGCCGGGGATCTTGCTCGGCCGCCACTTGAACTGGTAGTACGCGCCGAGCGATACGCCTTCGGCGATCTGCAGCGAGCCCGAGACCTGCTCGACCGGCAGCAGCACTTCCTTGAACTGCCAGTTCGGCACCGAGACGATCTTCGCGACATCGACCGGCCCCTGTGCATTGGCGATGCCGTTCTGGCCGAAGAACACGCTCTCGCCCCATTGCAGCGTGTGCTTGCCCACGCGCAGCGTGCCCGCCATGCCGCCGAGATCGCCCTTGAGGTAGACGAAGGCGTCGAGCAGTTCGCTGCCTTGGCCATGCTGGTGCCGTGTCGCCGGCAGGAACTCGTTGATGGCCTGGCCGATGTCGTTGTTCGCGGTCGAGACCACCGGGCCGAGCGGCACGCCATTGGCCGTCAGCGGCGTGCCGCCGTAGCTGTTGCCGCGCAGGTAGACGCTGTCGCGCCAGGCGTTGGCGCTCAGGCGCCCGCCGAAGTTCTTCGCCGAGATGTCGAGCTCGCCCAGCAGGTCGAAGCGGCTGGAGATCAGCCCCTTCTTGAAGTTGTGGTCGCCGTCGTCCTCGTTGACCGTGCCCGGATCGGCGGCCACGTCAAGCTGGGTCAGCGCCGCGGACGGGTTCTTCAGCCGATAGCCCGAGCTGTACTTGGGCGTCAGGTCGAGCCTGGCCTTCAGGTCGGGATCGGAGGTCGGGATGTCGACGGCGTGGGCGGCGGGCAGCACGAGCGCTGCCGCCACCGCCGCCAGGCTGCGGTGATGGTGCATGTTGTCTCCTCGTTGATTGGTTTTTTGTCGGGCTCAGAGATAGGTCGAGGCCAGCCCGCCATCCACCGGCAGGTTGGTGCCGCTGACCCAGCGTGCGGCGTCCGAGCACAGGAAGGCGACCACCGGCGCCACTTCGTCGGCGAGCGCCGGGCGCTTGATGCGGTGCGCATCCTTCTGCACCCGGTCGGCGCCGAGCATGCTGACGAAGTCGCCGAGGATGGGCGTGAGCACCGGGCCCGGGGCGACGCAGTTCATGCGCACGCCGCGCTCCAGGAACCACTTCTGCGACTGCGAGATCGTCCAGACGATCAGCGCTTCCTTGAAGAACTGGTAGCAGGTCTCCTGCGGCACCGGGTTCTTCGCGAGGAAGACCAGGCCGGCTTCGAAGTTCGGCGTCTCGCCCAGCGCCTTGTGCAGCGCGAGGCGCTGCGCCCATTCGGCGCCGAGGATCGACGCGATGTTGACGATGCTCCCGCCCTCGGGCATGCGCTCGAGCAGGCGCTGGCACAGGTGGCGCAGGCCGAGGTAGTTGACGCGAGCGACGAGGTCGACGTTCGCGGTGCCGGGCACGCCGGCGATGTTGCACAGCGCATCGATGCGCTCGGGCAGCTGCCGGGTTGCCGCGTCGACGGTCGATTGCTCGGACAGGTCGGCCTTGACGAAGCCGTCGAGCGTGATCATCGGCTCGTTGCGGTCCACGCCGATCACGCGCGCACCCTGCAGGCGCAGCAGGCGCGCGGTCTCGGCGCCGATGCCCGAGCTGGAGCCGGTGACGACGATGGTCTTGCCTTGGAAGTTCATGCGGTGCCTCTCGGAGTCAGAACGGGTACTGCGGCGCTTCACCCTTGACGGTGAGCCACTGCCACTGCGTGTATTCGTCGAGATCGGCCGGCCCGCCGACGCGCCCGCCGTTGCCCGAGCAGCCCATGCCGCCGAACGGGTTGGTGCACTCGTCGTTCACGGTCTGGTCGTTGATGTGCAACATGCCGGCCTTCAGGCGCTCGCCGATCGCCATCGCGCGGGCGATCGACGGCGAGATCACCGCCGCCGCCAGCCCGTACTCGGTCTGGTTCGCGAGCGCGACGGCCTCGTCGTCGGTGGCGAAGGTGCTGAGGTTCACCACCGGGCCGAAGACCTCTTCGTCGAAGGCGCGCATGCCGGGGCGCACGCCGCTGAGCACGGTGGGCTGGTAGAAGAGCCCCTCGTGCGTGCCGCCGGCCTCGAGCGTGGCGCCGGCCCGCACCGAGTCCTGCACGATGGCGTGGGCGCGCGCCACCTGCCGCGCATTGATCATCGGCCCGAGCGCGACCTGTCCGCTCTTGGGGTCGCCCACCGGCATGTGCCTGGCCTTGGCGACCAGGCGCGCGATCAGCGGCGCCGCCACCTTCTCGTGCACCAGCACGCGGCCCGAGGCCATGCAGATCTGGCCCTGGTGCAGCCAGGCGCCCCAGGCCACGTTGCTGGCGGCGCGATCGAGTTCGGCTTCGCTCGCGACGTCGTCCAGCACGATCAGCGAGCTCTTGCCGCCGAGCTCCAGCGAGACCTTCTTCAGGTGCCTGCCGCACAGCTCGCCGATGCGCCGGCCGACGGCGGTCGATCCGGTGAACTGGATCATGCGCACCTGCGGGTCGCTGACCAGCGCTTCGCCGGCCTCGGCGCCGCCGGGCAGGACCTGCAGCACGCCCGCGGGCAGGCCGGCATCCTGGAACACGCGGGCGATGACGAAGCCGCCGCTGACCGGCGTCTGCGGATCGGGCTTGAGCACCACCGCATTGCCGGCGGCCAGCGCCGGGGCCACCGCGCGCAGCGACAGGATGAGCGGAAAGTTGAACGGCGAGATCACGCCGACCACGCCATGCGGCACGCGGCGCGCGATGTTCAGGCGGCCCGGCGCGGTGGGCAGCGTCAGGCCCTGCGGCTGCAGCACCAGGCCCGCGCCCAGGTGACACAGCGTGGCCGCCTCGTTCACCTCGTGCCGGGCCTTTGGCAGGATGCCGCCGCTCTCGCGGGCGATGACGAGCGCCAGTTCGTCGGCATGCTGCGCGAACAGCTCGCCGGCCCGCCGCATGATCGCAGCGCGTTCGCGCGGCGCCATCGCGGCCCAGGCCGGCTGGGCCGCCGCCGCGGTCTCGCAGGCCGCGGCGATGTCGGCGGCATTGGCCAGGCCGACCCGGCCCAGCGTCTCGCCGGTGGCGGGTTCGACGACGTCGACCGCTCCTCCCTGCGGGGCGGCCCAGGTCGGGCCATAGACGCGGCCCTGCCAGCGTTTCGAATCGAGGAAGGACAGAGCCTCGGGTGTGCCCATGGAACGGATCTCCTTGTTGCGTCGGGGGGTGGTGTCTGCGGCGCAGCTCTTGCGGCGCGGTTGGCCTGTCCAGGCGCAACGCACGTGCCGAGTCCTGACGGCGCGCGCTTCACCCGGGCCCTTGGCGGGTTCGGCGCATGGGGGCGCTCAGAGGAGAGCGGCCGGCCGATCTAGGGAGTTTCCCGAGGCCTCCTTGCTGCTCCGCATCAGAGGGTTTATGCGGACCGTCGACCTTGCTCAATTAAAAAGACAATGGCGCCCCATCGATCGCCCGATTTGCTCAATTAAGAAACTCCCTGATGGCCAAACCCTCGCGCATCTCGCTCGCCGAAGTGGCACGCCAGACCGGCACGATGCTGCGGCGCGGCGACAGCGCCCACTTCGACCGGGAGCAGCCGCCGTCGCTCGCCGACCTGACCGAAGCGCTGTTCTTCTCGCCGGGCGACGGCCGCATCTGGCTCAACGACCAGCGCATGCTGCTGCTGCACAGCTCGTCGATGGGCCATCTGCGCCGCGAGCTGATCGACACGCTCGGCAACGACCGCGCGCGCGGCCTGCTGACGCGCGCCGGCTATGTCTCGGGCGCGCGCGATGCGCAGCTGGTGCGCGAGCGCTGGCCGCAGGGCGATGCGGCGGCGGTGTTCATGGCCGGCACGCGGCTGCATGCGCTCGAAGGCGTCGTCAAGGTCACGCCGCTGGCCTTCGACTTCGACATCGACCGCGGGACCTACGAGGGTGAATTCCTGTGGGAGCATTCCAGCGAGGACGACGAGCACATCGCCGCCTACGGCCTGGGCACCGAGGCCGCCTGCTGGTCGCAGGTGGGCTATGCCACCGGCTATGTCACCAGCCTGTTCGGCCAGCTGGTGGTGTTTCGCGAGATCGAATGCCGCTCGATGGGTGCCGGCGCGTGCCGCGTGATCGGCCGCCACGCGGCGGCCTGGGGCGACGTCAGCGAGGATCTGCGCTATCTGCAGGCGCGCGACTTCCGCAGCCTGGCTGAAGCGCCTTCGCCCGCCTCGAGCGGGCCCGCCGCATTGCCGCAGGCGCGAAGGCGGCGCTCCACCGAAGCCGGCACGGATCGCCACGAGATCGTCGGCGCGTCATCGGCCTTCAACTCGGCCTGCCACCAGCTCGACCGGGTGGCCCGGACCCAGGCCACCGTGCTGTTCACCGGCGAGTCGGGCGTCGGCAAGGAAGTCTTCGCGCGGCGCCTGCACCGCATCAGCAGCCGCGCCGAGCAGCCTTTCGTCGCGGTCAACTGCGCCGCGATCCCCGAGACCCTGATCGAGTCCGAGCTGTTCGGCGTCGAGCGCGGCGCGTTCACCGGGGCCAGCAGTTCCCGGCCGGGGCGCTTCGAGCGCGCCAGCGGCGGCACCTTGTTCCTCGACGAGATCGGCACGCTCAGTCTGGTGAGCCAGGGCAAGCTGCTGCGCGCGCTGCAGGAGGGCGAGATCGAGCGCGTGGGCGGCACGCGCACCCTGCGGGTCGACGTGCGCCTGGTGGCGGCGACCAACGTCGACCTGCAGGCGCAGGTGCGCGAGGGGCGTGTCCGGGAGGACTTGTTCTATCGCCTCAACGTGTTCCCGATCCACCTGCCGCCGCTGCGCGAACGCCGCGACGACGTCCCGCTGCTGATGAACCACTTCCTGCGCCGCGAAGCCGAGCGCCACGGCCGCCAGCCGACCGGCTTCACCCCGCGCGCGGTGCGTGCCATGCTGCACTACGCGTTCCCGGGCAACATCCGCGAACTGCAGAACCTGATCGAGCGCGGCGTGATCTCCGCCGAGGATGGTGCGGCCATCGACGTGGTGCACATGTTCCGCCGCGAGCAGCTGTCCGACGAAATACTGCTGGCGATCGGCGCACACGGGACCTTGACGGCCCGCAAGGAGCCCGAGCAGCCGCAGCTGCTGGAACTCCTCGGAAAGGAGCTCGGCGGACAGGACTCGCTGTCGCTCGACGATCTGGAGCGCCGCCTGCTGCGCGAGGCCGTCAGCGCTGCCGGAGGCAATGTCGCCGCCGCGGCGAGGCGTCTCGGATTGACGCGGGCGCAGTTCGCCTATCGCATGCAGCGCTCGGAAGCCCCTCGGCGCCGGCGGACGAGGAAGGGCTGAGCGGCTTTCGAGTCGTGCCGCAAGGCGATGTTCAGGCCAAGGCGCGCGCCGCGCCGAGGATCTCGTCTTCGGACGGCAGCTTGCCGATGCCGGCCAGGCCCTCGGCGCCGCACTCGATGTCCGCCCAACGCACGATGCCGTCGCGGTCGATCATGAACAGCGCCTTCAGTTGCGGCCACTGCCGCTCGACGTCGGCCTGGTCGGTCGGCGTGCAGGCATAGCCGTCGAGCGCTTCGAGCGCCATGGCGGCCTGGCGGATCGGCAGCGGCTCCGGCAAGTCGCCCGTCGGGTTGACGCGCGTCTCCGCCATCGCCTCTATCAGCTCGGGCGTCGGCTCGGGCTTCGGCACCCTGTAGGCGCGATGCGTCGACAGGCCGGGGTCGCAGGCCAGGCGCAGGTGCGTCGGCCTGAACCTGAAGTACAGCCGCGCGTTCTCAGGCTCCGTCGCCACCACCACCAGGCTCTCGACGCCCAGCGCCTTCAGCTTGCCTTCGACCGTGCCGAGCTTGACGAGCTGGCGGCGGCAGAACGGGCACCACAGGCCGACCATCAGCGCAAGGAACAAGGGACTGCGCCCGCGATAGTCGGAGAGTGAAACGGTCTCGGGCCCGGCCACCGCCGGCAGTGCGAAATCGGGGGCCGGCTCGCCCGGCGCCATCGGTTGACTCGTCGCAGCTGTCATATCGAGGCTCCTTCCGGCACGTTCAGCAGAGGAACGGAAGCACCATCAGTGCGTCGGGCTCGAGACCAGCGCTTTCGCAAGCCGCCTGCGCCTTCGCGAGATAGACCTCCGCCTGCGCTGGGCGCCCGGTATCGAGGTACAAGGTCGCCAATCCATCGTAGCAGGGAAACAGCAGCTGAGGCTCGCCGGCTTGCTCGGCCAGTTGCAGCGCCTCCCGGTACGACTCGAATGCCTGCGCGTGGTCGCCGTGGCATTGATGGATCTGGCCCAGCACGATCAGCGGCACCGCGAGGTGATCGAGCAGTCCAAGCCGGCGGTCGAGGTGCGCCGCAGCGCGTGCCGCATCGATCCCCTCGGCCTCGCATCGGTTGGTCAGCGCGCAATAGGCCACCGCGAGGTTGGCGTAGAGCCGCGACTGGAAGCCGAGGTCGCCGACCTTCTTGGCGGTCTCGAGCCCGCGCAGGCAGGTCTCGATGCTGCGCCGCGGATCGAGCGACGCATACAGCACCCCCAGGTTGGTATAGCCGCGGCAGGCCGCCTGCAGCATGTTGTTCGCCTCGGCCTGGGCGACGCTGCTTTCGATGTGCACGATGGCCTCCTCGGGCCGGCCCAGGCGTGCCAGCGCGACACCGAGCGTGTTGCAGGCCTGGGCGTGCACGACGGCGGCTTCGTGCGTGCGCTCGGCCGCATCCGCGGGGACCTCGGCCAGCGCGCGCTGCGCCAGCGCCAGGGCGGTGGCATTGTCTCCGGCGCGAAACGCCAACCTGCCCATCTCCTGGAACAGATGCGCGCGTTCGATCGGATCGCCGTCCTCGCCCAGGCATTCCAGGCCGGCGCTGAAGCAGGCGCCGGCGCGCTCGCGCTCCCCGGCCTCCCAATGCAGGCCGCCGACCTTGCGCAGCACGCGCGCGGCGCGCGCCGGATCGCGCTGCCGCTCGACCGCTCGAGTCACGCTGTCGTACTGAGCCAGGGCTTCGGCGCGCCGCCCCTGCAGGCCAAACAGTTCGGCGAGGCGCTCGCGCGCATCCAGCTCCGCGGCCTGGGCCTCGGGGCTCGCGGCAGGCGCCTCCGCTGCGGCCTCGGTCAGCGTGCGCAGCGCGCGTTCGTAGTGGCGTATCGCGTCGTCGTTGGCGTAGACCGCGCGCGCCCAGTCGCCGGCGGCCAGCAGATAGCGCGCCCCGCGCGCCTTGTCCGGCGACAGGCTCCAGTGGTGGCCGAGCGCCTCCAGCTCCGCCAGGCGCCGCGGGCTTCGGCCCTCGCCATCGATCGGCGCGAGCGCTTCAGCGCCGAGCACGGCTTCGAGCGCGCGGCCGGCGCGCCGGTGCAGCTCGGTGCGCCGCGCCAGCAGCAGGTTCTGATAGACCACGTCGTGCAGCATCGCGTGCGTGAAGCGCCAGCGCTGCCGAGTCGACGCATCGGGGCGGATCAGATCGGCCGCCGCCAGCCGGCGCAGCGCTTCCTCGGCGGCGCGCGGTTCGCTCGCGATGCGTTGCAACAGCGCGCTGTCGAACTCGGCGCCGAGCACCGCCGCTTCTTGCAGCGCCCGGCGGTCCTCGACACCCAGCCGGTCGATGCGCGACAACAGCAGGCCATACAGCGTGGACGGAACATCCACCGCGCTGCCCGTTCCTTCGCACACCCAGCGGTCGTGCTGGCGGACCAGCCGGCCGCAGCCGGCCAGGCTGCGAACGATTTCCTCGACGAACAGCGGGTTGCCGCCGGCGCGTGCCACGACGAGATCGCGCACCGCCGCGAGGCTGCCGTCGGTCGGTGCGCCGAGCAGGTGGCTGACGAGCAAGCGTGTGTCTTCGTCGCCCAGCGGGCCGAGTTCGATCGTCGAATGATCGGCACGCACGGTGCGCAGCGTGCGCGCGTCGGGGCGCTGCGAAACCAGCAGCATCAGCGGCCGGTCCGCCAGTTGGTCGACCACCTCGGCCAGCAGATCCACCGAGGCCGCATCGGCCCATTGCAGATCGTCGACGACGACCAGCAGCGGCTGCTGCGCCAGCCGCCGTTCGAGCAGCGCTCGTGCCGCCAGCGAGATCTGGCGCTGCAGCTGCTCGGGTTCGATGTCGCTCGGGCGGCCTTCCTCGATTCCGAGCAGGTAGTTCAGGACCTGCGCCACCGCATCCGCCTCGTCCGCGCCGGCGCCGAGCGCCCGCAGGCCCTGCTCCAGTTTGCGCCGCGCCACTTCGAGTGAATCGGCCGTCTCGACACGGTAGGCCTCGCGGAA
>Ga0105239_10001704_pt1 | contig 28970 bp, 16 predicted proteins | sample KBSC44metaG_FD_92761 | JGI IMG/M metagenome (GOLD analysis project Ga0105239, IMG submission 92761) | Corn rhizosphere microbial communities from Kellogg Biological Station, Michigan, USA - KBS C4-4 metaG | ecosystem: Host-associated > Plants > Roots > Rhizosphere > Soil | place: Michigan, USA...
GCGTGACCGGCGACGGCGTGCGGGAGAAGCAGCGCGAACGCAGCCCGACCAAGTCCTACATCCGGATCTTCAAGTGATCACGACGCCTTGCCGCGCTCCACGACATCGAAGCGCAGCCCGCTGTGCCCCTCGCCGCGGCCGGTAAGCTTGCTGCGGCCGATCCATAGCAGCGCGCGGCCCTTGGCGTCGCGCGCGTAGTTGAAGCTGCGTTTCAGCTCGATGCCGTCGCGCGGCACTTCCTCATCTTCGAGCCGCAGGTAGTCGCCGGTCACGTCGACGTTCGGGTCCAGCCGCAGCAGTTCGCCACGCGGGTGGAACATGTAGAGCTCGAGAGGGTTCGTCGGTGGATTCGCGGCGGGTGTTTCGTGCTGAACGAAGCCCGTCTGCGCATTCAGCCGCGTGATGAACTCCGCATAGGCCGCGTTGCGCGGATCGGCGAGCCGCACCGGATCGACCTGGTAGGCGTGCACGACCACGCCGCGCTGCAGCTGGATCGACCAGTTCATCACATCGGCGCCCGACTTCCTGACCGGCAGGAAGGGCAGCCAGTTGGCAGAGACCGGCGTCTGCAGCTTGTAGTTCAGCGGCGCGCCGCTCGGCACGGCATTGGCCGGCAGGCGCAGCGACTGCGCGGTGGAGAGCCGCGTGCTCTCGAACTTGCGGTCCAGCGGCTCGCCCGAGCTGCCCTGCACACGTTTTTCGATGCCCCAGACCATGTTCGCCATCTCGTCGCGCATCATCAGCACGTGCTCCAGCGGAGGGCCTTCCAGCGTCTCGACCGCGGGGCAGAGGTACAGGATGTCGTCGAGCCGCGGCCGGGGCGCGAGCGGGTCGCCGGCGGCGCCGGCCTTCACGCTCATCTCGTACATCGTCCAGGCACTGCCGTCGAGGTTGCCGGCCGGCGGGATCGGCACGACGACGCCGAAGTTGTCGACGACCTCGAACCGGTCGACCTTGTACAGCGCGTTCACCGGCAGGGTCACCGGCAGCACGAACCAGTCGTTGCCGAAGACCAGCGCGTACTCCAGCACCGCGACTCTCGCGAGGTCGCTCTTCGCCGCGCCGAGCATGCCGAAGTTGACCCGGCCGTCCTCGAATTCCCAGTAGCGATCGGCCGGCTGGCCGGGGTAGCTGGCAAGCGCCGGCAAGAGCCGCTGCCACTCCCGCGACGTGACCTCGGGTGCGGCGAAAACCGGGCCGTTCGGCGCCTGGGCCGCGGTGGTCACGGTGTAGGTGTGCCAGTCGAGCTTGCCGTCGGTGTATTCATCGGCTTCGAGGCGCGCGCCGGTCTGCGGGTCGCCGGCGCCGAGCGCGAAGGCGTATTCGAGCCGGTGCGGGTCCCAGTAGGCGCTGGGGCCGGGCGTGCTGCCGTTCAGCGTCAGTTCCTGCAGCCAGCGGTGCCAGCTGGCGAAGACATCGATGCAGGGCTGCTCCTGCGCGCCCACGGCGCCGAGGCCGTTGACGAAGGCGCGCAGCGTGGCGTCGTCGCCGAGCTTGGGTGCCAGGTCGCCGGCGAGCGCCAGCGCATCGATCGCCTGCTGGTCGAGCAGGCGGTTCCAGACGAAACCGGCGTTGTCGGCGACCGGATCGGTGGGCTCGGGCATCGCTGCCGGGTATTCGGCGAGCACGGCCGGCAGCAAGCCGCCGAGGCCGGCGGCGCGCATTTGGCGCATCAGCTGCTGGCCCGCCTGTGCGTTCAGCTTCGGATGCACCGGCAGCACCTGTTCATGCTCGACCAGCGCTTCGATCGGCGGCGCATCGCCATCGAGCGGAATCGCCGGCGTGATCTCGTCGCCGGCACGTGCGAGCAGGCTGTGCACCGGCAGGCCGAGCATCTTCAGCGCGGCGCGCACCGGGCTGCCGGCGTCTTCGCCCTGCAGTTCGTTGAACTGCCATTGCCGCGCCAGCATCCACAGCGGATCGGCGATGCGCGCCTGCAGGCTCTCGCTCGGGTCGTCGGAAGTCGGCAGCGCATCGAGCCGGGACCAGGTCGTCGCCGAAGGCTCGGGGCGCAGCACCACCTGCTCGGCCACGGTGGCCTTGATGTTGCTGAGGGAAACGTTGCTCATGGGAGACCTTTCCTCGTTCGCGGCTCAACCGCTCACCAGATTCGAGCCGACGGCCAGCACCCCTTGCTGACTCGCGCTGAGGCCGGCGACCGCGCGCATCACCTGCAGGTTGCTCGACACCATCGCGCTGAAGTCGACCGTCGGCACGTCGCGCTTGAAGTTGTTCGACAGGAAGATGCCCGGCAGGATCAGGCCGAGGCTCTCCAGATCCTGCGGCCGCACCGCGCGCAGGCGCGCCAGCGCCATCGTCTCGTTGACGGTGGCGAGCAGCGCATCGAGCGTCCAGGCATCGGCTGCCGGGTCGGCCGGCACCGCCAGCAGGATGCTCTGCGGCGGCCGTGCGCCCGGCGCGTCGAAGTGGAAGCCGAGGCCAGTGGTCTCTTCGGTGTCGGGCAATGTCTCCATCCATTCGTCGACGAAGAGGCCGGCGATCGCCTCGTCCGGAGCGATGCCTTCGAGCGCGCCCGGCGCGTGCGCGACCACCGCGACGGTGCCGCGCAGCTCCTGCTTCTCGGCCGGCGGCAGCGCGGCCCAGTGCGCCGTCGCGTCGCGCGGGAACTGCATCAGCTTGAAGTCGCCGCTCGCGCCGCTGTAGCCGGTGCGGCTGCCGATTCCTTCGGCCGCGGTCAGCACGTCGGCGAGCAGGCCGGTGGCCTCGCGCACGCAGCCGAGCTTGGGCAGCCAGCCGTCGATCACGGTGTCGTCGTTGTTCAGCGCGGCCTTGGCGAGCAGCACGTCGCGGTCTCCGAGCGTCGCGGCGGCATCGGTCGCGTAGGCGCCGAGCGTGAAACACGGCAGCAGCGGAAATTCCTTGCCGACGATCGCGGCCATGCGCGCCAGCGCGAGCTGCGCCTGCCGCGCCTTGCCGACCGGCGTGACGCCGTCCTTCTCGAAATCCGTCGGCGCCGGAGCGGCATCGCGGCGGCCGCTGACTTCATGCCACAGCGCGCGGCCACGGGCCACGGCGAGCAGCAAGGTGTCGCCAGGCTGGACCTGCGCGCCCTCGGCCGCGGCGCCGGCCTGCGCCACCGCGCCGCTGGCCTGCGCACTGCGCCAGCCGAGGGCGTAGGCGGCGTCCAGTGCCGTGCGGATCGCATTGAACATCGCGATCGAGGCCGGGTCGCTCGGGTCCATCGCGGCGACTGCATCGAGATCGACCGCATCGTCCGGCAGCGCCGCCTTCAGCTGGTCGAGCACCGCCTGCGCAGTGTCGTCGGCGATCTTCAGGCGCGCCTTCAGGTCGGCCAGGTCGAGGCCGGCGAAATCGCCGTCGGCGAGCAGCGCCTCGGTCTCGATGCCGTCTTCGGCGCGCACCAGATCCATGCGGCGCAGCGGCCGCACTTTCTCCAGCAGCCGACGCAGCAGCCAGGCATAGGACTCGAAGGCGACCAGGCCGAGGCTGCCGGCTGGCGCGTCGGGCGGCGCATCGGCCTGCAGCACCAGCGCCATCTGGCTGGCCGCATCGCCGAACTGGTTGCGCGCGAGCACGCCGAGCGCGGCGGCGAGATGCTCCTGCACCCCGCTCTGCCCGCTGCCGGCGGAGCCGGCCTGCTTGGCCTCGCTCTGCAGCACCAGCGAGAGCGGCGACAGGCCCAGGTCGGCGAGGCTGATGCTGAGCAGCGGATCGTTGTCGTCGCTCCATTGCACCGTGGTCTTGCCGTCGGCCGCCACCTCGTGCCGCCGCAGGACGCGTGCGCCGAAGACGTAGCTCGCGGGCTGGCCGAGCAGCTTGCCGAGCCAGGCGTTGAGACGCGGTTCGAGCCGCGCGGCGAGATCGTTCGCCGGCCAGTCCGGCGCGCTCGTGGCCTTCAGCGCGATGACCACGCGCTGCGTGTAGCCGCGCGTGCCGTGCGGCGTATCGGCGACGCGTGTTTCCGGCGGGCGCTCCTGCTTGTCCAGGGATTGCATCGCCGCCGCCGCGGCATCGAGGTTGCCGCCGGCCATCTGGAACACGCTCTCGGCCATCAGCAGATCGGCGACCGCATCCATCTGGTCGAGCAGGTCGTCGAGGATCAGCTTGAGCTTGGCCTGTTCGTCCGCCGTCAGCACCAACTGCGGCGGCGCCGCGGCGATCGCGGCCAGCATCGCGGGCACGCTGCCGGCCTGCCGATAGGCATCGATCAGGCGTGCGCCGTCGGTCACGTCGCGTGCCGCGATCTGCTCCTTCGGCTGGTCGTTGTAGGTCTCTCCGGTGGGCCTCAGCGGAAAGGCGGTGCGGAAGTCGAGGATGAAGGGCGACAGATTGCCGTCGCGCAAGGCGCGCTCGAAGCGGTAGCCGACCAGCGCCGCCATCTGCTGGCCGTTCGCCAGGCCCTCGAGCAGGCGGCGGGCGCGCTTGACGCGGCGCGAGCGCAGATCGATGTCGAAGGCGCCGCCCGCGGCCATGCGGTTCGCGACGTGGCCGCTGCGCAGAATCGCCGCGGTCGTCGCCTGCTGCAAGGAGGGCGCATGCACGTAGCCGAGGCTGTCGGGCATCGGCACGCCGCGCGGGTTGCCGTCCGGCCGCAGGTTCTCGACATAGCCCCAGGCGCCGATGTGCAGGCCGCCGGGCGATGCCTGGCGCAGGTCATCGAGGCGGCGCGTCGCGAACGAGGTGATCCAGGCGTCGAGCCGGGTCGAGTACAGGTCGAGCGTGGTGCGCAGCGCGAGGCTCAGCTCGCCGGCGGTGCGGCTCTGCAGCGCCTCCAGGCTCTGGCTGAAGCTCGCGATGTTGCTCATGTGCTCGGGGTAGTTCAGCACCACTTTCGACAGCAGGCTGCCGATCGATTGCTCCACCGTCATGTCGCCGGTGGTATCGGCCAGCTTCAGCCCGAGCACCGCGCGAGGATGGTTGAGGCTGAACTGATCGCCGACCAGCGAGAGGTTGTCGACGCCGATCAGCTCGGCCGAGCGCAGGCGCTGCACGCGCAGCTTGGTCTCGGCGCTGACCGTCGGGATCTTCTGGATGTGCAGGCGCAGCAGCCGGTGCGCGGCATGCAGGAACTCCTCATCGGCCGCGAAGGCCAGCAGCGCCTGCAGCAGCGAAGGCGCGTTCTGCATCGCGACGATGTCGCTGCGCACCTGGGTGCGCGGCTGGCTCAGCAGCTCGAGCAGCTTGGCGATGAAGTTGTCCTGCAGCGGCACGTCGCCATCGAGCTCGCGGGTCGGGTTCTGCTGGTCGCGCTGCACCCAGGGCACCGCGTCCAGCGGATACGGCTTCGGGCGCGTACCGCAGCCGGCGATGAACGGCACCTTGGCCCACCAGGGCTTGCCGCTCAGCAGGCTTTCGAGCAGCACTGCGGCGAACTGGGCCTGCCAGTCGTAGATGAAACCGGACGGCGGATCATTGCCGGCGGTGACCGGCCCGGCGACCTGCCAGAAACGCTTGGCGACCGGCCAGGGCTGCATCGCCAGCACCTGGTGCAGGCTTTCGGGGCTGGGGTTGCGCAAGGTCGGCACCTTGGACAGCACACGGTCCCACTGCACGCGGAACCAGTCGATCGCCTGCGACAGCTCGCGCTCCAGCGGCGAGTTGGCGAGCGGCAGCATGCCGCGCGCGCTGACCGGCAGGATGCCGTAGGGCTGCTTGCCGATGCGCAGCGCCGAGAGCGGCCCGCCCGGCCGCAGATAGCGCGTGGCCCAGGCGCGCAGCTGCTCCAGGCTGTCGTCGCTGATCAGCGTGGTTGCGCTGTCGATCGGGTTCCAGAAGTTGCGCAGGGTGTAGCCGAGCGTGGCCGGCCACAGCGCGTTGATCATGTGGCCGGCGGTGGCCCCTTCCTGCAGCTCGGCGCCGGGGATCAGCCCGGCGTCGAACACCGCCTGCGGCAGGCCGAGCAGGTTCTGCAGCCGGGCGCCGGCGCTCGCGAGCTGGGCTGCGACCTCGCCGGCACGCTGCGCGGCGGCCTGCGGCTCGAGCGCGTTCAGCAGGTCGCCGCCGTTGGCCGCGAAGCCGGCGCGCGCGCCGCTGGTGTTGTTCGTCGGCGTGCCCTGCGGCACGAACTTCAGGCCGGCGCCGTTCTGGTGGTTGTCGAACAATTCACCGACCAGTTCGGCGGCGGACGCGGGTGTCTGCGTCCAGTCGACGCCGAGCACGATCAGGCGGTCGACGCCGCCCGGCAGGGTGCCGCCGTTCTTCATCATCGTCGCGTCGATCGTGATGCCCATGCCGAGCTTGACCGCCGAGGCGTAATCGATCATCCACGCGAGATCGGCGCCGAAGGCGTCGTAGTCCTCCGGCTTGTCGGGCGGCGGCGCATCGACCTGCTCCGGGTCGAGCGCGGGCGACATCGGCAGCAGCTCGGGCACCGCGCCGCCCCATTGGCGAAAGATCTCGGTCTCGCCGCGGTAGCCGATCGCGACGAAGCGATCGGGCATCGCGACGGCGTAGACCGGCTGGGCCTTCGGATCGGCCTGCGGGATCGCCGCGTCGTCGAAGGCCGGCGCGGCCAGGGTGCCGTTCGGCGCCTGGCCAAGATCGGCGAGATTGGTCGGCGTGGTGCGGCGCACGATCCATGCAGCGCGCGCCGGGCGATAGCGGCGCGCGATCTCGGCCCAGGGCGAATCGCTGTCCGCCGGCACCGCGAAGCGCGCGCTCCAATAGGCCTTGCCGGCTTCGATCTCGGGCGGCGTCAGGCCGGGCTCGTGCGCGAAGGTGTGGATCGCATCGGGGTAGATGCGGATCATCAGGCTGGACATGTCCTTGGCGTAGCGCGTCTGCACCGCCACCGGCATCAGCATCACCGGCTGCTGCGTCGACAAGGCCTGCACCAGCAGCGCCGGATCGCCCATGCCGACCATCAATCGATCGGACAACTCGCGCAGCCCGCCGATGCCCAGGCGCGCGGACTTCGCGGCCTCGCGCACCGCGGCCTGCAGCGACTGCACCTGCCGCTGTTTCGCGTCCAGCTCTTGGCCCTGCACGCCGCTGCGCAGCATCGCTTCGAGCTCGCCGCGCGCCGCGGCCAACGCAGCACTCTGCGCCCGCTGCGCATCGCGCTGTTCGCCGAGGGCAGCGCGCGCCTTGCGGATCTCGTCGAGTTGAAGATTCAGGACGGGCATGCGAGCCTCCGGTCGTTCTCAGGTCACGAGGTCCTTGCCGACGTAATAGGCACGGAAGGGGAACTGCAGCAAGGCCTTGGCGATGTCGGCGGACGAGGCGTCGGCCTGCAGCGCCGGGAAGTTGACGAAGGGCTTCTCGACCAGGTTCATCAACGAAGCTAGCGTGGCGTAGGCGCCTTCGGCGACGGCGACGCTGTCCCAGCTCAAGGCCTTGTACGGGTTGGTCTTCGCGAAGGCGGCGGGGTCGGAGACCTGCAAGGCTTCCAGGTCCTTCATGTACTGGCTCAGGGCCGGACGGCGCTGCGCACCGAAGCCCGAGCCGGCGGCACCACCAACGGCCGCGACCGCCTGGCCCGGCACCTTGTCGCCGACGTCGAAGCCGAAGCGCGGCTCGCTCATGTGCTCCTCGAGCACGAAGCACCACTGCTCCAGCTCGGACTCCTTGATGTCGAAGCCGAAGAAGGTGATGTCCGGCTCGATCACGCCGGAGAAGGCCGGCGTCAGGATCGCGTTGTCGGCGGCGCTGCCGTCGGGCTTCTTCGCGAGCTGCGTCTTCTCCGGCGGGTTCGGCGGAACGGCCTTGCGCCAGGCGTAGACCGCGGTGTTCGGATAGCGGCGCAGCAGCTGGCCGCGCACCAGCAGCGCGATGCGGTCGGTGCTGCCGCCTTCGAGGTCCGTGCGCCGGCCGAGCGGCTGCGCCAGCCATTGGTGGATCGGCTGGATGTCGTTCAGCGGCACGCGCACCTCGGGCAGCGGCGGCGGCAGCGGCACGATCGCCTCGCGGCCCCAGAAGCGCTGGAACGGCGTGCCGCGCAGGTCGCAGGGAAAGCCGCGCCACAGCAGCTCGCGGTTCATCTCCTGGTTGGCGCCGACCATGAAGCTGTCGACGAAATACTGGTTGACCTTCACCAGCATGATCGTGTCCTGCGGGATGTCGTCGACGCCGGGCATGAAGGCGTACTTGTCGTAGTCGGCCAGCGCCTTGTAGAGCGGCTCGCGCAGCTCGGGGCAGGCCATCACGCGGTCGAACAGGCGCGGCATCAGGAAGCGCTGCTGCTTGATCGTCGCATCGGCCGCGAGGTAGTGGCCGATGAAGGCATTGCTGCTCGAGGCCGGGCTGCCGGCGATCGAGACCATCGATTGCATGCGCGCCATCAGCGCGGTGCGCGGATCGGTGCGGGCGATCAGGGTGCTCGCGGCATGCGCGAGCGCGAAGTCCACCGGCTTGGTCTCGACATGGCTCAGCTGGAAGGCATCGGTCCACAGCGCCTGCGTGCCGCGGGTCGCGACCGTGAAGCGGTTCAGCACCTCGCGCGTGCGGACGGCCGGCGGCAAGGTGATGCTGATGTCCAGCGACGGCTCGCGCCCCGCCCCGACGCCGCCGAATTCGAAGCCGGGGGTCAGCACCAGCTTGGGCGCCGGCACGTTGACCGCGCTGCTCAGCGCATTCGGCGGCAAGGCGGCGAACAGGCCGGTGTTGCTGTACCGGCGTGCCGCGGGAATGTTGATCTGGCCGAGATTGATGCCGAGCGCCGCGGCCCTTTTGCCGGCCGGTGCCGTCAGCGCCTTTCGCGCCGCATCGAAGCGGACGACCGCCTTGTCCAGCCGCAGCTCGCCGTTGCGCGCATCGAGCCGCATCGTGCTGAACTGCAGACCGGCCGTCTGCGCGTTCGATTCGATCAGCAGGCCTTCGACGCCGCGCTTGCCGAGCAGTTCGACGGTGCGAGAGACCACGCGCCAATCGCTGCCCTTGATGCCGGGCGCCTTGGCCGCGAGCTCGCCGAAGCGATCGACGTGCATGTCGGTCAGCACGCCCAGCTTCTGGCCGTCACGGACCGGCAGTGCCGGCACGCCGCTGGTCTGCACCTGCTTCAGCGCTGCGGCGCCGCCGCTCACCACCTGCCGCAGCTGGCCGATCGTGGCCGACTTGCCGAGGCCGAGCTCGCCGAGGTCGGGCACGGTGTTCTCGGCCTGCGCCAGGTCGATCTTGCCGAGCGCCTTGCTGCTGATCAGGCCATCGGGCAGGAAGTCGTTGACCTTGAATGCGGCCGAGCGCTGCGTGGCAGCGGCCATCACGCCGATGTAGGCCTGGGTCACGCCGGCCAGCCGCTCGACGCTGCCGTTCAGCCGTGCCGCCATGCGCAAGGTACGGCGCTGCGGGCTGGCGAGGCGGCGCATGCCGGTATCGGCCAGCGCCGAGGGCAGGCTGCTGCGCTCGATCTGGCCGCCGAGCGAACCGAGCTGGCCGCCGATGCGATAGGCCACGTTGTCGATGCCCAGCGATTCGACGCGCGACAAGGCCGGCCCCATCACCTGCAGCAAGCGCTCCGGCGGCAGCACCGCGAAGTGCTTGCGCTGGATCGCCATCTGCGCCTCGATCGCGAGGCGCGTCATGTTGGCGCGGCGCTCGGCCTCCTGGATGCGGCCGATCTGGTCCCACGCGGCATCGACGTAGTGTTCCTGGTTCTTGCGCACGACTTCGGCACCGTAGCCCGCGGCGCCGCGGTAGCGCGGGTTCAGGTTCAGGTCGGCGAGCCAGTGCTGCTGCAGTTCGGCCATCTGCACCTGGTGCTTCTTGATGTGCCAGCCGCCCTGCATCTGCGGCTTGACCTGCAGGCGCTCGTGCTCGGCGTTCAGGCCGTCGTCGCCGACCGGATTCACCACCTGGTCCTGCGGCGTATTGACGATCGCCATCAGGCTCTCGGCCTGCACGTCGTTGGCCGGCCGGCCGCCCTCGGTGTACTTGATCGGCACCAGCGCGCCTTCCATCGTCTCGTTGACCACCGGATCGAGGCCGCTCAGCAGCGGATCGACGCTCATCGGAGAGGTGCCGACCTGGGCCAGCTTGTCGCGGATCTCCTGGGTGTAGCGGCTCGGCGTCTTCAGCCGCCGCGCCAGCGATTCGAAGTCGCCGGCGGCGCTGGTCGAGAATTCCCAGGAGTAGTAGACCGGCAGGGTCACGTCGGCGGCGACGTGTTTGTCCCAGGCCGGCGCGATGGTCTGCATCGCCGGGTTGTCGTCGCTCGCGAGGCCGAGGCCGCGCAGCCGCCCGGGCTCGAAGGCCGGCACCACGCAGGCGACGTAGTTCGTGTTCTCGTGCAGCCGGCGCGGGCACACCAGGCGCGAGACGTTGCTCGCCGGCTGGCTCTGCAGATCGTTCTGCAGCAAGGCATTGCTGTTCGCCTTGCTGACCACTTGCGCATGCGCCCAGGACCAGGAGTCGACCAGGTCGGGCAGTTCGTCGGCGACGTCGGCCGCCTTGATGCGGATGCTCGGCATCAAGGCCTGCGGCTGCATGCGCGGCAGGCCGGTCTTCGCGACGCGGAACACCAGCAGCACCAGCCAGGGGCGCAGCCGGTCCATGTCGTTGTTCTTCGCCGGCGTGAGGATCCACGGAAAGTCCGGCGGGTCGAAATCGATCAGCGCGAGGTAGTTGGGCTCGAAGTTGTGCGAGTTCGGCTTCGGGTCGGTGCGTACGACCAGGCCGGTGTCGATGCCGATCACGTCGCCCGGGCCGTGCAGGCGGACCTGGATCGGCGCGAAGCTCTCGGCCTGCCAGGGTGCGGCGAGCTGCACGCCGATGTTGGCGATCGCGCGCGACGGCAGTGCGCTCATGTCGTCGGGTGCCGACAAGGCCGCCGCGAGGCCGCGGCGGACCCACGGCAGGAACTGGTAGGAGACGGCGGTGACGCCTACGTTCGGGTCGTCGGCCATGGTGGGATGTCCTTTCTTCTCGAAGCACGCATCAGAACGCCTGGACCGTCTCGAACGCCTCGACCAGCTGCAGCGACTTGCCCTGCGCCGCGATATGGTCCTGCGCATGCCATACCGACTGCGAAGCCGCCCCCGCCAACGCGGTTCCGGTCATCGTGCCGGCAGCGGCATCGAGCACCTGCAGCGCCGGCGGGTTCACCGCGATCTTGTGGTCGACCTCGGGCTTCAAGGCCTCGGCGCGCCGCCGCGCCGAGCGCCCGGCCGCACCGTTGGCCAGGGTCGACTGCCCGAAGGCCTGCGTTACCAGCACACCCTGCGCGATCGAGACCTCGAAGATGATCCCCGGCACCGGCGTCGACAGGTTGCGCTCTTCATAGTCGAAGACATCGACCACCGCGCGGCCGAAGCTGTAGTCGCTCTGCCCGACTTCGAAGCCGGACTCGAAGCGCTCGAACGACGGCTTGTGCAGCAGGTCGTCTTCCTTGGTCTCGATGAACTGCGCTGCGGCGAAGTTCTCCTGCAGCCGGCGGTCGGGGCTCAGCGGCGCCGGTGCGCCCGCGGCGCCGGCGCCGAAGAGGATCTTGTCGATCGCCAGCGCCGTCTTCTGGTCGTCGCCCTGCTTGTCGATCTCGTCGGTGCCGAGCTTGTCGAGCTTCTTCGCGAGCGGCAGCCGCTTCTGCGTGAACTGCAGCGCGGCGTTCGGGTGCGCAAGCAAGGTCTTGTCGGCATCACCCTCGGGCGGCGGCGGCAGCTTGGCCAGGGTCACGAAGGCATCGCCCGCGGCCGGCAATTGCGCCGACCAGTTGCCGGCGCTCTCGACCTCGGGCTTGAACACGCTCGCCAGGGTGCGCTTGGTGACGTTGCTGCTGCGGTCCTCGCCCCAGCTCTCGTCGACATGGAAGTGGAAGTCCGGCAGCGGCCACGGCGTATGCACCTCGGCCTTGCCGACGATGTGCCAGCGCCCCGGGCCGGCGAACAGGCCATAGATGTCGACGCTCGCGAAATCGATGCCGAACACCTCGATGCCGGCGAAGACGTGGATGTCGCACTCGAACCTGAACTTCGGCTTCAGGTAGATGATCGCGTTGAACTCGAAGCCGCCTTCGAAGGACGCGATGCCGACGTCGGCCCAGACGCGCATCGACGAGCCGCCCTGCACCGTCGCCGAGGTGACCGCGAAGTAGCCCTTGAACTGCATGCCGACGATGCCGAGCGAGAAGTCGGCGCCGATGCGCTGGAACGGCGACGGCAGGCCCGGCGGCAGGTCGGTGAAGCGCGGGTGGAAGCCGCCGGCGCTGATCAGGAAGCTCGGCTGGTCGCCGAAGATCGCGCGGAACGCGAACTGGCCGGTCAGGTTGATGAAGAGCACGCGCGAGTCGCGCAGCACGCCGTCGAACCAGATCTTCAGCGGGTCGAAGACGATGCCGCCGGCGAAGTCCACCTGCAGCCGCAGCAGCGCGAGCGACTTGTCCACCGCCGGCGGCAGCTGCACGATCACCTGGCCGACGAAGACCAGCTGGCTCGGCTCGATCAGGATGCCGACGCGCGCCGTCACCAGGCTGGGCGTGCCCCAGCCGAGCTCGAGCATCGGCCCGATGATGAAGCCGCCCGCCTTGAACGGGAAGATCACGCGCAGCTGGTTGAAGATCTGCGGCGCGTTGGCGATCGGGTTCTGCGGGAACAGGAAGCTGTCGAGCGAGCCGGTCGTCAGGCCGCTGCTCAAGGCATCGATGCTGACGGTGTGCTGCACGCCGAGCAGGCCGCCGATGCCGGTCAGGGTGAAGCCGAAGCCGAGCTGGATCGGCGGCAGCTGCGCGGTGATGATCAACAGCAGCGACCAGCCGCCCGGGTTCTTCGTGCCGAGCAGGCCGATCGCCTTGACGCCGATCATCGCGATCTTCAGGTCCAGGATGCCGCCGTACTCGCCGCGATCCGGGTCGAACAGCAGGAAGCCGCCGCCCTTGACGATGCCGGCGTCCAGCACCAGGCCGGCGCCCGACGGCGGCTTCAGGCCCCAGCTCTGCGTCGGCGCGACCGCTCCGAGGCCGAGCAGATGGTTCAGGTTCAGCTTGGTGCCGAGCCGGTCGATCGAGCCACCGAACGGGCCGATCGAGACCTGGAACGAGCCCGACAGCTCCATGTCGATCTGGTTCAGGTTCGGGCCCTTGCTCAGCTCGAAGGTCAGGAACGGGATCTGCACCGGGCTGTTCGGGATCTTCTCCAGCGGGATCGTGGCCTTCAGGCCGGTGCCATCCTTCAGGCGCAGGCCGCCGGCGATGTCGGCGACGAGGCCGAAGGTGAGCGCGACTTCGACCGCATCGCCGAGGATCGCGCTGAGGAAGGAATCGTCGCCGACCTTCAAGGTCAGCTTGCTGTCCTTCAGGTCGAACTCGAGCTGCGGCGTGGTGTTGTGCAGGGTGATCGATCCGCTCAGCTCGCCGATCGAGAAATTGGTGCCGTCCGCCTTGCCGAGCACCAGCGGCTTGGTCGTGCTCTTGCGCGCGAACTTCAGGCCGACGTTGATGTCGCCGTCGAACTGCGGCTTCGGCACCACCAGCGGCTGCACCGAGAGATCGGGCAGGTCGAACGAGGCGCCGAACAACCCGCTGGAGGTCAGCGCGAGCTGGAACTCGCTGCCGACCGCGGTGGTCGTGTCCAGCGTGCTCTGCAGCTGCGCGTAGAGCCGGCCGGGGCCGAGCGGCAGCTGTTCGTCGAGGCCCAAGGTCAGGTTCAGCTGCGTGCCGTTGCCCTGGATCAGCTGGAAGGTCTGCGACTTGTTGATCGTCGGGAAGGTGAAGCCGACCGCCGCGGCCGGCGCCACGCTGGCCGGGCCGGGGCTCGGGAAGGCGCGATCGATCAAGGTGCCGACGAAGATCACCGCGAGGCCGACGATCGCCTGCAGCTTGTCCAGGTCGGCCTGCACGCCGGCATCGTTGCCGGCCGGGTCCTTGCCCATCAGCAGGTAGACCAGGCGCCGCGCGTGCGGCGGGCCGTCGGCCTCGTCGACATCGCCGCTCAGGATCAGCAGCAGCTTGGCCAGCGAATAGGCGCTCGGCGGCTGGCCGGTGCTGGCGTTCAGGATGCGGTCGATCTGGCCGATCACCGCGGCCAGATCGTCGAGCGAGAGGTTGCCGGCGGCGAGGTCGTCGAGCACCTTGCCCAGGGTCTTCAGCGCGGTCAGCGTTTCGCCGGTGATCAAGGTGGCCATCGCCAGCGACTGCGCCGCCGCCATGCTGGCCTTGAAGGTAGCCGGGTCGACCGCGTTGTCGGCCTGGTCGAGCTGCAGCCCGAGCTTCTGGCGCAGGATGTCGCCGAGCTTCGGGCCGAAGTTGATGATCGGGTTCGGGCCGATCGGATCGGGCACCTGGTCCTGGATCCACTGCACCGAGGCCTTCAGCCACTTGAAGGCGCGAAGAAAGACCTTGTCCGTCGTACCCGCCATGAACGCCTCCGGTGTCGCCGTTGCCGTTCCAATGCGCATTGCGGCGCCTGGGACGGGCGCGAATGTACGCCCGGAGGTCGGAGGCGTAACCCCTAGCTTCCCAGACTTGCGCTTTCCAATGCGGCGTAACGCCCGGTCAACAACGGGTAACGCACAGAGGGATCCGCGTGCGCATGCCGGACGCCCGACCCCCTAGGTTCAACCGGCCACCCGCACCACCACGAACATGAAGGCCGAGCCCAGGCAGGTCAGCCCGATCAGCCGCACGGCCCGGCCGGGACCGGCGCGCGAATGCGCTTCGGGCAGGATGTCGGAGACGCCGATGTAGAGCAGGAAGCCGGCGAAGAAGCCGAGGTAGAGCAAGAGCGCGATCGGCGGCATCTGGAACAGCAGGGTCGACGCGGCGCCGGCCACCGGCGCGATCGCATCCAGCAGCAGCATCATCCTGGCCCGCCGCGGGCTGTTGCGGTGCGAGAGCATCAGGCCGACGGTGTTCAAGCCGTCGGAGAAGTCATGTGCGACGATCGCGATCGTCACCGCGATGCCGACCGAGTTCGAGACCTGGAAGGCCAGGCCCATGCCGATGCCGTCCATCAGGCTGTGGCCGATCAGCGCGACGGCCGACAGGATGCCGACCTTCGGATGGCGATGCGCGGCGTAGTCGCCCTCGTGCGCGTGATGCACCAGCACGAATTTCTCGAGGCCGTGGAACACCAGGAAGCCGGCCACCAGCGCGACCATGGCGCCGCTCGCGTCGAGCGCGTGATCGTGCGCCAGCTCGAAGATCTCCGGCAGCACGTCGAAAGCCACCAGGCCGAGCAGCACGCCCGCCGTGAAGCTCAGCAGGTAGTGCAGCCGGTCCTGGAAACGCAATGCCAGCAGCCCGCCGCCGAGCGTCGAGACGAAGGTCATCAGGCTCAGCAGCACGATGGTCATGTGGTAATGATATTGCAATATCATTATGTCGACCCCAAGACGCCTGCGGCGTCGCCCCCCGAGGGGAGCGGCCCGGCTACGGGCGGCCGGGCGCCGGTCCAGCCCCAGGAACAGATCTAATGGAACGCTCCACACGCCAACGCGCCGCGATCCGCGCGGCGATCGACGCCGCCGGGCGGCCGCTATCGCCGCAGGAGGTGCTGGAGCAGTCGCGCGCCGAAGTCGAGAGCCTCGGCCTCGCGACGGTCTATCGCAACCTGAAGATGCTGCTCGACGAAGGCTCGATCCAGCTCGTCAACCTGCCCGGCGACGGGCCGCGCTACGAAGCCTCGGCGCATGCACACCATCATCACTTCCAATGCCAGGTCTGCGGGCGGGTGTTCGACGTGCACGAATGCCCGGGCGATCTCACCGGCATGGCGCCGCCGGGTTTCACCGTCGAGCGCCACGAGATCACGCTGTACGGCCGCTGCAGCGACTGCGCCGCGCGACGGGTGCGAAGGCGCTAAGCCGCCTGGCGGCCCTGCGCCGCGAGCACGTTCTCGCGTGCGTTCAGCCACACCGTGGCCGCGCCGCCGAAGGCGATCAGGCCCATGCCGACCGCGGCCAAGCGGTCCGGCGCGTGGCGAAACAACAGCCAGCTGATCAGCGCCGCGAAGGCGATCTGCGCATAGCCGAAAGGCGTCAAGGTGGACAGCGGCGCCGCGCGGATGGCCATCACCATGCAGGCCTGGCCGGCTGTCGCAACCGCGCCGACGAGGCCGATCAGCAGCCATTGCTCGGTCGTCGCGTGGCTCAACGTGGGCACCAGGTCGACCGGCAGCACCGCCACCGCGAAGCACAGCAGCACGAGGGCACCGAGGCCGGAGAAGAGGTTGGTGGTGACCATGTCGTCGACCGCGTTCAGCCGCTGGGTGACGATCTGGAACGCCGCGAAGAACAGCGCGCCGGCGATCGGCAGCGCCACCGCCCAGCCGAGCGAGGCGCCGCCCGGCCGCACGATCACCAGCATGCCGACGAAGCCGAGCCCGACCATCGCCCAGCGCGACGGGGTCACGCGTTCATGCAGCACGGTCGACGCGAGCAGGGTCGAGGCCATCGGCGCGAGCATCGCCAGCGCGGTGAACTCGGCCAGCGGCAGGTATTGCAGGCCGGCGAACGAGCAGCTGGCATTGCCCAGCAGCAGCCCGGCGCGCAAGACCTGCAGCCGCGGATGGCCGCTGTGGAACATGCGGCGCCAGCCGCGGCGCGTGGCCTGCAGGCCGGCCATCAAGGTGGTCTGGAACAGGTAGCGGGACCAGAGCAGCACGAGCACCGGCAGGGCCGCGCCGAGGTGCTTGACGGTGGCGTCGCTCGTCGCGAAACATCCCGCGGTGAGGACGATGTAGGCGATGCCGGTGCTCGAGCGAGTCAGGGTCTTCAAACGGTGTGGCGAGACGAAGCGGGTCCGTCGACGCCCCAGAAAAAAGTCCCAGGCATCGCTGCCCGGGACCGAATCCATCTTGGAGGGATGGAGGAGACAACAGGTTGCGCCGCCGCAGCGACACAGTCATCTCAGTGTAAACCCTTGTTCTGCTTTTTTGTGGCTGTCAAGCCGTCTTCGTGGCGATCTGTTGCGCCGCCGAAACGCAACCGGCTGAGCCGGCAGAATGGCAAGCCCGTCCCCACCCTTTCACGACCATGACGATCGAGATCCCGAAGGACGCACGCACCCAGGCGATCGCATCGATCGAACGCTACTTCCGCGAGAACATGGAGGAGAAGATCGGCAACATCGCCGCCGGCGCCCTGCTCGGCTTCTTCCTCGAAGAGATCGGCCCGGTGGTCTACAACCGGGCGGTCGCCGACGTCCAGGAGCGCCTGCAGGCGCGCGTGATGGAAGTCGACATCGAAGTGCACGAGGACGAGTTCGGCTACTGGCAGAAGTTCGACCGCCCGCGCAAGGGCAAGTGAACGCCATGCCGGCCACCATCACGTCGGTCAGCCTGAGCGGCTCGCACAGCTTCAGCAAGGCGCCGCGCGACGGCATCGTGCTGCTGGCCGGGCTCGGCATCGAAGGCGATGCGCATTGCGGCGAGAAGGTCAAGCATCGCTCGCGTGTCGCCCGCGATCCGAACCAGCCGAATCTGCGCCAGGTGCACCTGCTGCATGCCGAACTCTTCGACGAACTCGCCGGCGCCGGCTTCACCGTCGCGGCCGGCGAATTGGGCGAGAACGTCACCACGCGCGGCATCGCGCTCCTCGATCTGCCCCAGGGTACGCAGCTGCGGCTCGGGTCCAGCGCGGTGGTCGAGATCACCGGCTTGCGCAACCCCTGCCCGCAGATCGATCGATTCCGCACTGGCCTGGTCTCCGCCGTGCTGGACCGGGCCGCCGACGGCAGCCTGGTACGCAAGGCCGGCGTGATGGCGATCGTGCTGGCGGGCGGCAGCGTGCGTGCCGGCGATGCGATCGAGGTCAGCTTGCCGGCCGGGCCGCATCGCGCGCTGATGCCGGTCTGAGCGGCGACGCGGCAGCAGCTTCCCGGCCAGAGATCACGCCGCAGGCGGGGCGCGCCGTTGCGGCGGGCAGCCGTGGGCCGGGGCGCCATGCCGCACCAGGCTCCTGTTTGCGCCATCAATGACACTCTCGCCGGATGCCTTCGGACTATTGATCATTCATATCATTTACCAATGATTCAAATGAATGTCTCAGCCCATCGGACTCGATATCCCTCAATTAAAGCGACTGCCACCGTCGCCGATAACCGGGTTCCAAACCCCATGCGGTAGTCGCCCCTGATCGATGCATTCCGAGCGCGCACGAGCTCCGGCTTTCTTGACGACCCTGAAGTTTCGACTGACGGTCAGCGTCATTGCCGCGCTCGCCATCGGTGTCGTCGTGGTCGCGAGCATGCTGATGCGCCAGGCCGAAACGGACACCTTGGCGTCCGAACGGCGCCAGCAAGTGAACCAGTCGGTGCGAACCGCCGCGGTGCTGTCGCGCCGCGTGATCGACCTGCAGCGCGGCCTGCTGGCCGCCGCCGCCCGACTCGACCGCTGGACCATGGCGGACGGTCACCGGCTCGATCATTTCGTCGAGTCCAACGCGGTTCTCGGCGAGATGTTCTCCGGCATCTTCGTGGTCGCGACGGACGGCCGCATGCTGGTGCTGAACCGGGACGGCGCACTGACACATCCGACGACTTCACTCGCGAACCGTGAGTACATCCAGCGCGCGCTGAAGGAAGAAAGAGTCGTGATCTCCGAGCCGGTCACCGGCCGAATCACCGGCGAACCGATCATCGCCTTCGCCTGCCCGCTGCGCGACGAGCATGGCGTCTACGGGGTGCTTGGGGGCTCGATCGGCCTCGCCAGCCGGGATCTCCTGGCCGACTTGGTCGAAGACGACGATTCCGGCTCGCTGCTGATCGTGGCCGACAGGCACGGCCACATCCTGGCCCATCCGCGGCCGGCGGCCTTGCTGGCCTCGATCGCCTCCCAGACACGGCTGGCCGAGGCCTTCCGCGCCTGGGTCGCGACCGGATCCCCCGTGGAGCCGACCGGCCTCAGCCTGCCTCAGCGCGAAGAGATCGTCAGCGTCAGCGGCGTCGCCGGGACCGACTGGGTCGTCTGGCGCGCCGCCTCGGAAAACGACTTGCTTGCGGCGCTGCGGGCGGCACGCCGCAACGCTTTTTTCCTGTGCGCCGCGCTGCTGGCGGCGATGTCGCTGGTGATGCTGCTGCTGCTCGCGTGGCTGCTGCGGCCGCTGGCAAAACTCGGCCAGCGCGCGCAGCATCTGTTCGACGGCACCGACCCGCATGAAGGCTGGCCTGCCGCCAGCGGCGAGATCGGCCGCCTGGCGCAGGTGCTGCGCCATGTCGGTGCGGAGCGGGCCCAACTCGAAGCCTTCAACGACGAGGTGCTGAAGAAGCTCGCCTCGGTGATGAGCGCGGCGCCGATCGGCATCGCCTTCACCCGCGCACGGCGCTTCGAGCTGGTGAGTGCCGAGCTGTGCCAGATCCTCGGCCACAGTGAAGAACGGCTGCTCGGCCAGCCGGTCGAGATGCTGTATGCCGATCCGGCCCACTATCTGGCGGCGCTGGAACAGATCACGCCGGCCTTCGAACAAGGCCAGCCCTATGTCGGCGAATTGCAGATGCTGCGTGCAGACGGCCGCAGCTTCTGGGCCCAGCTGCGCGGCAGGCCGGTCGACCGGCTGAAGCCCGATGCCGGCGCGATCTGGACCTTGCACGACATCAGCGACCAGGTCGCCGCACGGCTGCGGCTCGAATGGTCGGCCTCGCACGACGGCCTCACCGGCCTCGCGAACCGCACGGTGTTCCAGCGGCGCCTGCAGCAGGCTTTCGAAGCACGCGACAGCCGGCCTTCGGCCTCGGTGATCGTGATCGATCTCGACTATTTCAAGCCGATCAACGACGCCGCCGGCCATGCTGCCGGCGATGCGATGCTGAAAGCCGTGGCCGCCGAGATCAGCCGCCAGGTCCGCGCCGGCGACCTGGTGGTGCGCACCGGCGGCGACGAGTTCGCGCTGCTGCTCGAATGCTGCCCTCCCGCCACCGGACTGTGCATCGCGGACGACATCCACCGCGCGATCGTCGGCATCACGCTGCCCTGGCAGGATGAAGTGCTGCGCGTCGGCGCGAGCCTGGGCGTCGCCGCGCTGAGCGCCGAGACCGAATCGGTCGACAGCTGGCTCGCCGAAGCCGATGCGGCCTGCTACCAGGTCAAGCGTGCCGGGCGCGGCGCGGTGCTCGCCGCGTCGCCGGCGCGCCTGACGCTGGTCGCGGCGAACAAGGACCCGGCCGGCACCGATCACGATCATCCGGGCATCGATCCCGCGCTGGCCTCGCGATGACCGATCTCGCACTCGCGATCGACAGCAGCGACAGCGGCGTGCTGGTCATCCATGGCGATGGCCGCATCGCGCGGGCGAATGCGGGAGCGGAAAGACTGCTGGGCGCAGCGCCCGGCACGCTCGCCGGCCAAGGCCTCGCGCAGCTGATGCAGGGCGACACGAGCGACACGGTCACGCAACAGACGATGCGCTACCTGGCCCGGCCGGACACTCTCCCGGCCTACCGCGGCGAGGCGCTGATCCGCGCCGCCGCGGGCCGCCCGATCTGGCTCTCGGTGGTGGCGAACGCGCTCACCGGCATACCGGGCCAGGCCGGCGATGCGCTGGTCGTGCTGACCGACGTCACCCTCGCCAAGGCCCGCGAAACCCTGCAGCAGAAGGCGCTCGAAGCCATGGTGCGCGACCTGCCGCTGCCAGAGGTGATGACGATGGTCTGCGTCGAGCTCGAACGCATCGCGCCGGAGGTGATCGCATCGATCCTCGACGTCGATGCGGAAGGCCGGCTGCATGTTCTGGCGGGCCCTAGCCTGCCCGCGTACTACGCCGAGGCGCTCGACGGGATCGTCTGCGGCCCCACGGTCGGCTCTTGCGGCACGTCCGCCTGGCGCGGCGAGCCGGTGCTGGTCTCGGACATCGCCAACGATCCGCTGTGGGCGCCGTACAAGGGGCTGGTGCTGCCGCTCGGCCTGCGTGCCTGCTGGTCGAGCCCGATCAAGGGCAGCGACGGGCGCGTGCTCGGCACTTTTGCCTTCTACTTCCGCGAGCCGCGCGGGCCGGATGAATTCCACCAGCGGCTGGTCGACATCAGCGTGCATCTGTGCGCGCTCTCGATGGAGCGCACCCGCGCGTCGGCACGCATTCGCCAGCTGGTGACCTGCGACGCGCTCACCGGCCTGCCGAACCGTGCGACCTTGCAGGCCGATGCCGAGGGGCTGCTGGCCACGATGCGGCGCGAGGCTGCCGGGCTGGCGACGCTGGTCATCGGACTGGATCGATTCCGGCTGGTCAACGACCTGCAGGGGCGCGAGGCCGGCGATGCCCTGCTCGCCGAGAGTGCACGCCGGCTGCAGGCCGAGATCCGCGGCGGCGATGCGATCGCGCGGCTGGCCGGCGACGAGTTCGCGGTGCTGCTGCCGCGCTGTACCACCGAGCAGGCCGAACAGGCCGCGACCCGCATGCTCGCGAGCCTGGCACGGCCGATCGAGCTGGCAGGCATCACCTTGACGCCGAGCGCCAGCGTCGGCATCGCGATGTTCCCCGAAGACGGTGACCGGGCCGATGCCTTGCTGAGCGAAGCCGCGATGGCGATGCACCAGGCCAAGCGCGAGGCGCGCGGCAGCACGCGGCTCTTCCGGCCCGAGATGAACCAGCGCGCCAAGGAGCAGCTGACGCTGGAGCGCGCCTTGCGCGACGCCCTGCGCAGCGGCGGCCTGCGCCTCAACTACCAGCCGCAGCTGAGCCTGCACGACGGCAGCGGGCTGTACGGCGTCGAGGCGCTGTCGCGCTGGCATCACGCGGAGTTGGGCGAGGTCTCTCCGGCGCGCTTCGTCGCGCTGGCCGAAGAGTGCGGCCTCAGCGGCGAGCTCGGGCGCTGGGTGCTCGACGAAGCCTGCCGCCAGATGGCGGACTGGCGCAGCCGCGGCATCGAGGTGCCGCGTGTCGCGGTCAACCTTTCGGCACTCGACTTCCGTGATCCGAGCCTGCCCGATCGGGTGGCGCACGCGCTGAGCCGGCACGGCGTGCCGGCCTCGGCCTTGACGCTCGAGATGACCGAGACGGTGATGCTCGACACCACGCCGGAATCGCTCTCGATCATCCTCGCCGTCGATGCGCTCGGTGTGCATTTGTCGCTCGACGATTTCGGCACGGGCTATTCGAGCCTGAGCCACCTGCATCGTTTGCCGATCGACGAGATCAAGCTCGACCGCAGCTTCGTGCGCGACCTGCCGGCCGGCGCGAGCGCCCGGGCGCTCGCGGGCACCGTGCTGAGCATCGGCGACAGCATGGGCCTGACGGTGGTGGCCGAAGGGGTCGAGACCGAGGCGCAGCGCGACTTCCTGATCGAGCGCGGCTGCAGCGTGCTGCAGGGCTTCCTGCTGGCCCGGCCGATGGAGCCGGGAGCGCTGGAGCATTGGCTGGCCGGCGCGACCGCCATGGCATGAGATGGCCGTGATGACTGCCCCTCCGCCCAGCAAGACGCCGCCCGTGCGGCGGCACCTCGGCTTCGCGCGGCGCAGCCACTGGACGCGCACGATCGGCCTGGCGCTGGGCTTCGCGATGCTGGGCACGGTGCTGCATCAGCACGGCGCCTCGATCGCCGCCTGGGCGGTTTCCATCCTCTACTGCTTCGGCTTTCCGCACCTCGCGTGGTGGCTGGCGCGCCGCTCGGCGGAGCCCTTGCGCACCGAAGAGCGCAACCTGCTGTGCGATCACTTCTTCGGCGGCTTCACCACCGCACTGATGGCCTTCAACCTGCTGCCCAGCGTGTTGACCTTGTGCCTGATGTGCATGGACAGCATGACCGGCGGCGGCCGCCGGCTGATGCTGCGCGGGCTCGTTCTTCATGCCATCGGCACCGCCGTCGGCGTGGCCTTGTTCGGCGCCGATTGGGACCCTGCCCCGACGCTGACCATCGTCATCGCCTCGGTGCCGCTGCTGCTGCTGCAGCCGATCACGGTCAGCCTGACGGCGCGCGCCGCGATCGACAAGCTGCAGGCCCAGCGCATCCAGCTCGAATACCAGGGCCAGCGCGACGGGCTCTCCGGCCTCTTCAACCGCGCCCATTGGGAATCGCTGGTGCACGCCGAGTTCGAGCGCTGCCGCCGCGGCGCCCAGCCCGCGACGCTGGTGATGGCCGATCTCGACCACTTCAAGCGCATCAACGACGAACACGGCCATGCCGCCGGCGACGAGGCGATCCGCCGCTTCGCCGATACCTTGCGCCGCGAGCTGCGCCTGAACGATGCGGCCGGCCGCTACGGCGGCGAGGAATTCGGCCTGCTGCTGCCCGGCACGTCGGCGGCCGCCGCCTGCGAGCTGATCGAGCGCCTGCGAAGCCGCCTGCATCAGCAGCCCTTGCTCGACGGCGTCGTCGTGACTGCCAGCTTCGGCGCGGTGGACATCAGCGCCGACATCGCCAGCCCGTCGGTCTGGCTGCGGCTCGCCGACCAGATGCTTTATCGGGCCAAGCACCTCGGGCGCGATCGGGTCGCGACGCTCGGCGACGTGGACACGATCACGGCGCCGGCGCCGCAGACCGTGCCCCCGCTGTGCCTCGCAGCACTGAACGACCAGGCCGCGCTCTCGCACCTGCTGGCGGGCTTCGACAACAGCCATGCCGCCCTCGCGCTGTTCGATCCGATGGATCACCTGGTGCTCGCGAACGCGGCCTTCCGCACGCTCTATCACGTGCAGCCGACGGCGCGCTCCTTCGCCGACATCCTGCGCCACTGCCATCGCCACAAGCTCGGCCCGGCGATCGAATGCCAGGACATCGAGGACTGGCTGCGCATGGCCGAAAGCAAGCGCCGCAGCCGGCCGCACCGCAGCTTCACGGTCGACATGCTCGACGCGGCCTTGTTCCGGGCCCATGAAACCTCGTTCAGCGACGGCTGGATCCTGCTGACCTTGCACAGCCTCGCGATCGAGTCGGTGATCGAGCCGGCCGACACCGAATGGATGACGACGACCACCGCCCCAGAGATGACATTTGAGAATTGATTTCTATCAATTAGGAATCAGAGTTAATGCGAGATACGGTATGCATTAACTTTCTGGCCTTTTTCAGGCTAAAGGGATTGGGGTATCAGACCGATAGTCATTGCGACAGTCCATCGCGAATCGACTCAAGGCCACCGAACCCACATGAGCGCCCTGCCTCTTCCCAGATTCATCCGGCCTGCGGCTCCGCCTTGGCCGCGCCTGCTGTCGACGACATTCCCCGCCACGGCCGGCAGCGCGATCGCCGCGGCAACGATCTGCATCGCGGGCGGCGCGACGCTCTGGCTCGCGATCGCCGCGGCGGCCCTCGTCGCGATGGGCATCTGGAGCGACCGCAGAGTGTCGGCACTGCGCCGCGCCCACGCCGAGTCCTGCGCGATCCATGTCGCGAGTGCCGGCGAACTCGGCGACAAGCTGGTCCCGCTGTGGAGCGCGCACATCGAAGAGTCGCGCGCCCAGATGGAAACCGCGGTGGCGGCCCTGACGCAGCGCTTCGCCGGCATCGTCGACCGGCTCGACCAGACCCTGAAGGTCTCGTCGCATGGCGGCGACCAGGGACTGACAGCGGTCTTCGACCGCAGCAATCGCGAACTGCAGGGCGTGCTCGATTCATTGCGCGCAGCGATGGCCAGCAACGGCGCGTTGCATGCCGAAGTGCAGAGCCTGAATCGCTTCGTCGACGAGTTGCAGCAGATGGCGGCCGAGGTCGCGAACATCGCCGCGCAGACGAACCTGCTGGCGATCAACGCGGCCATCGAGGCGGCGCACGCCGGCGACAACGGCCGCGGCTTCGGCGTGCTGGCGCAGGAGGTGCGCAAGCTCTCGGCGATGTCCGGCGAGACCGGGCGGCGCATGGCGGAGAAGGTCGGCGTGATCGGCATCGCGATCGGCGCGGCGCGGCGCACCGCTGAAGCGTCGGCGCAGCGCGAAGCCGCGTCGGCGACCGCTTCCGAGACCGCGATCCATGACGTGCTGGGCCAGTTCCGCAGCGTCACGCAAGGGCTCGAGTCTTCGGCCGACGTGCTGAAGCAGGAGAGCGCCGGCATCCAGTCCGAGATCGTCGAGGCGCTGGTCCAGTTGCAGTTCCAGGACCGGGTCAGCCAGCGCATGACCCATGTGCGCCACAACATCGATCGGCTGCCGGCCCTGCTGGCCGAGAGCCGCGACCACTTCGAGCATTCCGGCGCACTGAAGCCGGTCGACGCAGCTGCGCTGCTGATCGAGCTGGAAAACAGCTATGCAATGGCAGACGAGCGCATCACGCACAGCGGGGACGTCGTTGGGACGAACACCGCCAAGGCCGCTGCCCCCACGGAAGAAGTCACCTTCTTCTGACTCATCTCAAAGAGGAAGCCCCCATGGCAAAGACCATCATGATCGTCGACGACTCGGCCGCCTTGCGGCAGGTCGTCAGCATCTCGCTGCGCAGTGCCGGCTATGACGTGATCGAAGGCTGCGACGGCGTCGACGCGCTGAAGAAGCTGACCGGCCAGAAAGTCCACCTGATCATCAGCGACGTGAACATGCCGAACATGGACGGCATCAGCCTGGTGAAGAAGGTCAAGGAACTGCCGGCCTACAAGTTCACACCGATCGTGATGCTCACGACCGAATCGCAGGAAGCGAAGAAGCAGCAGGGCCAGGCCGCCGGCGCGAAAGCCTGGATGCTCAAGCCCTTCAACCCGCCGCAGCTGCTGAGCGTGGTGCAGAAGCTGGTGCTGGCGTGATGCAGTCGCTGGCGATCGACGGCGAGCTGAGCATCTATCGCGCGGCCGAATTGCGCGAGAGTCTGCAGTCGGCACTGGCGGTCGGCGACGGTCTCGAACTGGATCTCTCGGCAGTCAGCGAGATGGACAGCGCCGGTGTGCAATTGCTGATGGCAGCGAAGAAGACCGCGCTGATGAACGGGCAGCAATTGCGCCTGGTCGCGCACAGCCCGGCGGTGCTCGAAGTCTTCGAAACCCTCGACCTGGCGGCGCACTTCGGCGATGCGCTGCTGATGCCGGCCCCTGCGCGGAGAAGCGAATGAATCTGGATGAGGCGCTGCAGACCTTCCTCGTCGAAGGCCGCGAACTGCTCGAAGAGATGGAAGCGGCGCTGCTGCGCGTCGCCGAAGAGGACGACCCGGCCGAGAGCATCAACGCGATCTTCCGCGCCGCACACACGATCAAGGGCTCGGCCGGGCTGTTCGGGCTCGACGCGATCGTCGCATTCACGCACGTCGTCGAGAGCCTGCTCGACGAGGTGCGCGACGGCGCGGTGCAGCTGAGCGACAAGCTGATCCAGCTGCTGCTGGCCTGCGGCGACCACATCGGCAGCCTGATCGATGCGGTGGATGCCGGCGAGGCCGGCGTCGACCCGCAACTGCAGCAGGCCGGCGAAGGATTGATCGCCAGCCTGAACTGGCACATGGCCGCGACCGCGCAGCCGCTCGCCAAGAGCGCCGCGGTGGTGCTGCCGCAGGCGCCGCAGGCCGCCTTCGAGCGTGTCGCGCCGGCCGACGGCGGCGCCGACCACTGGCACATCTCGCTGCGCTTCGGCAGCGACGTGCTGCGCAACGGCATGGACCCGCTCTCCTTCATCCGCTACCTGGCAACGCTCGGCAGCATCGAGCACATCGTGACCTTGCACGACGCGGTGCCGGCGCTCGATGCGCTCGATCCGGAAGCCTGCTGCCTCGGCTTCGAGATCGCCTTCAAGAGCGACGCCGACAAGGCCACGATCGAAAACGTGTTCGAGTTCGTCATCGACGACTGCGCGCTGCGCATCGTCGCGCCGCGCAGCCGCGTGGCCGCATATATCGCCCTGATCGAGCAGCTGCCGGAAGAGCCGAGCCGCCTCGGCGAGATCCTGGTGCGCTGCGGCAGCATCACCGCATACGAGCTCGAAGCGGCGCTGCTCAGGCAACAGCAATCCGCGCCGGCCGAGGCGCCCGCGCCGCTGATCGGCAGCATCCTGGCCGAACAGGGCACGGTGGCCCCGCAGGTGGTTGCCGCGGCCCTGGCGAAGCAGAAGCAGGTCAAGGAAACGAAGGCGCAGGAGAGCCAGTCGGTGCGCGTGGACGCCGACAAGCTCGACCGGCTGATCAACCTCGTCGGCGAGCTGATCATCGCGGCCGCGGGCGCGAACCTGATCGCGCGGCGCACGCGCAACGTCGAGCTGCAGGAATGCAATTCGACCCTGGCCGGCCTGGTCGAGGAAGTGCGCGACAGCGCGCTGCAGCTGCGCATGGTGAAGATCGGCGCCACCTTCGGCCGCTTCAAGCGCGTGGTGCACGACGTGGCGCGCGAGCTCGGCAAGGACATCGAGCTGCAGGTCAGCGGCGAAGACACCGAGCTCGACAAGACCGTGGTCGAGAAGATCGGCGATCCGCTGATGCACCTGGTGCGCAACGCGATGGATCACGGCATCGATTCGCCCGAGCTGCGCGCCGCGCGCGGCAAGCCGGCGCAGGGCACGGTCGCGCTGAACGCCTATCACGACTCGGGCAGCATCGTGATCGAGGTCGGCGACGACGGCGGCGGATTGAATCGCGACAAGATCCTGGCCAAGGCGGTCGAGCGCGGCCTGGTCGAGGCCGGCCGCGTGTTGAGCGACGCCGAGATCTACAACCTGATCTTCGAGCCGGGCTTCTCGACCGCCGAGCAGGTCACCAACCTCTCCGGCCGCGGCGTCGGCATGGACGTGGTCAAGCGCAACATCACCGCGCTGCGCGGCAGCGTGACGATCGCGAGCGAGCCGGGCCTCGGCACCACGGTCAGCGTGCGGCTGCCGCTGACCCTGGCGATCATCAACGGCTTCCAGGTCGGCGTCGGCAAGTCGGTCTTCGTCGTGCCGCTCGACATGGTCGACGAATGCGTCGAGTTCGTCGCGGCGCCGGGCCTCGACTACACCGACCTGCGCGGCCAGGTGCTGCCCTTCATGCGCCTGCGCGATCTCTTCGAAGTGCCGGGTGCGCCGGCGGCGCGGCAGAACATCGTCGTCGTCAAGCACGCGGGACAGAAGTTCGGCCTCGTCGTCGACGCGCTGATGGGCGAGGCGCAGACGGTGATCAAGCCGCTGTCGAAGCTGTTCACGCAGGTCAAGGGCATCAGCGGCTCGAGCATCCTGGGCAGCGGCGACGTCGCGCTGATCCTCGACGTGCCGGCGCTCCTGCAACACACGCAGGGCAAGCCGTTGACCGTCCGGCCGGCGGTCTCGGCCTGAGCATCGAAGGAGAAGACACATGCTGGGCAATCTGAAGATCGGCTATCGCCTCGGCCTGGGCTTTGCGATCGTGCTGGCGCTGATGGCCTCGCTGGCCTTCATCGGCATCGAGAGCATGGCCTCGATCCAGGGCCGCATGGACGAGATCGTCACCGTCAACAACGCGAAGACCAAGCTGGTCAGCGACATGTCGGAATCGGTGCACATCGTTTCGCGCGCGGCGCGCAGCATCGTGATGCTGAGCGACCCGGCGGCGATGGCGGCCGAGCAGAAGAAGCTCGACGCGGCACGCCAGAAGTACAACGAGTCGGCCGAAGCCTTGTCGAAGTTCCCGGCGAGCGAGCGCGGCGCCGCGATCCGCGCCAAGGTCAAGGCCCTCGCCGATGAAGCGCGCCCGCTGAACGACAAGGTGCTGGAGCTGGCGCGCGCGAACAAGGACGAAGAAGCCACCCGGCTGATGATGGAACAGGCCGGGCCGGCGAGCGAACGCTGGCAGGTGGCGCTCGACGAGAACCTCGCGCTGCAGGAAGAAGCCACCGCGCGCAACTACGAATCGGCGGCCGAGGCCTATGCCCAGGCCCGCAAGCTGATGATGCTGCTCGGCTCGCTGGCCTTCGCCCTCGGCGCCTTGACCGCCTGGCTGCTGACGCGCAGCGTGACCCGCCCGCTCGGCGTGGCGGTCGACGCGGCGAACCGTCTGGCCGAGGGCGACCTGACGGTGCAGATCGAGGCGCGTGGCCGCGACGAGACCGGGCAGCTGCTGATCGCGATGCAGAACATGATCGCGAAGCTCTCGCAGGTGGTCGCCGAAGTGAACGGCGGCGCCGAATCGCTGGCCGGTGCGTCCGAGGAAGTCAGCGCGACCGCGCAGTCCTTGTCGCAGGCTTCGAGCGAGCAGGCCGCCGGCGTCGAAGAGACCAGCGCGTCGATGGAGCAGATGACCGCCTCGATCGCGCAGAACACCGAGAACGCGAAGGTCACCGACGGCA
>Ga0105239_10001705_pt1 | contig 28963 bp, 24 predicted proteins | sample KBSC44metaG_FD_92761 | JGI IMG/M metagenome (GOLD analysis project Ga0105239, IMG submission 92761) | Corn rhizosphere microbial communities from Kellogg Biological Station, Michigan, USA - KBS C4-4 metaG | ecosystem: Host-associated > Plants > Roots > Rhizosphere > Soil | place: Michigan, USA...
CTGAGTGATATCGAGTGTCGCGGACACCTTTACAAGGCTGCGGAATTCGTCGCCAGAAGATGATTCGCGATCAATGGCAGCGGCAGTATCCGGGGCAGTCAACACTCTCGAAAAAACTAATCGACTCACTTAAATAAACACAAGATCGGGGAGCAGAGATCCTAGGAAGTACCAATCAATCAAGCTATTTATGAAGCTTGATTTCATGCCAAGCGATTCTTTGGCTGTAGGCACAACCAGGAATTGGTCTTGATAATCGCATGTTATTTATACCTACCTGGGAATAAGGTCGTTTGTACTAGGAGGGGTGCTGGATTAACGCGAACTGTTCTTCACTCTTGCCTTTCAATTTCTATTGATATTTCAACCCTCGACTCTTTCCACAAAGGGTTCGTAGTTGGGCATCACATACCCGGTACCCGGTATATAGGACCATGCCAAGAACACCGTCGTCAGCCGACCTCGGTTACATTTCTGGACTACACATCTATCTAGAATCCAGTGTGACTTCTGGAGATATCCAGGACAAATGCACCATCCAAAGCAGATTGTGAGCTCTCACTAACTGCGAGCCCGTTCTATCGACATGAAATTCGTGCCTGATCAAGACATTCCTGATCTTAGTGGGAGGGTGGTTTTGGTGACAGGTGGTACGACTAGACACCCAAAGCCCTTGCCCAAGTTGGGACCAGGTGCTGATAGCATTCAACTGCAGGAAACATCGGGCTCGGTCGAGAGACTGTGCGACAGATAGCAAAGCACAATCCAGCACACATCTATATGGCCGCCCGAAACAGCGCAAAAGCTGAAGCGACCATCGTAGAGTTGAAACGAGAAAACCCAAACATTGCTCCAATTGCTATCATGGAGTTGAACTTGGCCTCGTTTGAGAGCATCAGACTGGCCGCGGCAGGTTTCAACAGCGAGTCTGAACGATTGGACCTCCTCATCAATAATGCCGGAATCATGTGCACGCCCGCTAGCACCACCGCCGAAGGCTATGAGCTGCAGTTCGGCACGAATCACATCGGGCACGCTTTACTGACGAAGTTGTTGCTGCCAAAGCTCAAACAAACGGCTGCCGCGCACCCAGAGGTCGATGTCCGCATTGTCAATGTGTCTTCTGGTGCGCATATAATGGCACCCGCTTATCCTTGGGTAGAGCTCAAGGGAGAAATGGGGAGTTACAGTGGCTTAACTCGCTACGCCCTTTCGAAATTAGCCAATATCCACTTCAATCAACAACTGGCGAAGCATAACCCGGATATTAAGTGCGTATCGATTCATCCTGGGCTAGTCAACACCAATTTGACATCTGGCTGGTTAGCCAATCACCCTTGGCTTGTCCGCCCAGCAAATCTCTTGGGATGGTTGATCGGTACGTCTGTGGCAAAGGGAGCGTTGAACCAGCTGTGGGCTGCATTCTCACCAGAAGCGAAATCCGGCACTTATTACTGGCCCGTTGGTGTGCCAAAGCATGATGGAAAAGTCGATAATCAAAAGGCTGCGGAGGAACTATGGAAATGGACGGAGGAGCAGCTAGGAGCGCATGCCTAGTCTCTCGCTCTCCCCTCTGGATGTTCTTTTGACGTTATAACGTCAAGGGAAAGGCTTTTCCAGCACTAGGAGATAGTAGGCCTTGAGCAACAAAGTTGCAAGTCGTGACTAGGAGCAAGTGGCCTGTGACCAATAAAGTTAATCACTGTACGCGGAGTGGAAGGCGTGTGTGAATGTGCTAAAGCGGCAGTATAAGCAAATCCACCTCTCATACAATGATGATCTCATACTTTCCCTCTGAGTTTAGCTTTCCTGTCTCAAAGAGGTAGGGCTGGCAAGAGACCAAGAACTCGTCCTCAAAGGAATCAGCCGTGAAGGTGCCGTATCGCCTAAATTCCAATTCTCGGCCCGTGGGAACAAGTAAGAGACCTTTGTATCTTGGAATCCGGTTTCTTGATCCACGAAGGACTGGTAAACAGTAGGTAACGTGAGGTAAATAGGTAGTCTTGTGGATCCCATCGTCAAGCCGACATATGGCAGACCAGATCGTCTTATCGCCAACTTTCAGGGCGATTCCGGGAGTCGATGAACCCGGTTGGTGCACCCGTGAGAGATTCCCGCGTGCGAGGACACCGCACAGGCGCAGATAGCCGCCGTTGATCTGGCCCATCCTGTCTTGGTCGACTGAAGTCACGACTGTGCTGGTGATGTCCACCACCGGAGATGCTGCAGTCCATGTTTCTTTCTCGCACGGTACGGTGGTGACTCGAGATGCCCACGACCAGGTCGGCGCGATGTAGCCTCCCCAAGGCTGTGGAGGCTGTCCGCGATCTTCTACATCCCACAGGAGTTGGAAGGGAAGGTCCGTCTTCCACAACCCTGCCAGATACGTATCTTGTGGAATGACATGGCGTTGAAGTTTCCGAGCAATCCCAGACAGAGCAACCAATCGATCCGATTGTCGACTCAGATTCCCCGCGGAATATTTCTTCATGATTTCATCCCACACGAGATAAGGCCCTCGACTGTTCTGGTCTGGGCCACCCCGTAGTGCATTAGAGGCTCCTGAAAATGGGAGCAGTTGTTTGAATTGCTCTCCAAATTCCCCAGGAAGCCCTTCCGGAAAGGATTCGCATGCTTCCTGGCCAGAACACTCCCAATACAGCTGATTTGCAGCAAAGTGTAGGACTCGGGGTGACAGGAGGCGTTCTTGAAGCACCCATGAGCGGGAGTTTAGAGGCGCGTGATTGACATTCTGAATCCAGTCATCGGTGTCCATACATCGAAGGACCCTCTTCGGCTGGTTCGAGGGCACCACAGGAATAAGACAGGGCAGAACCGTTTGAGGGTCCCGGTCAAAGAACAGACCTCGGCTGCCATCTTCTGCAGCTGTAGCTGCAAGAGTACAGAAAGCGTTCTGATAGATCTCGCCCATGATCGCAGACTCGTTTCGCCAGTCAGAGTCAGAGTCCTGGAGGATGCACAAGGAATCTATCCACAGGTAGCGGATCCCAAACTCGTCCCAGAATTTCTTCGTCACTAGGATGGCGTCTTGAAATGTCTTACTGAGTTGCGAGATCTCGACTCCTTCGCGCAATAAGGCTTCGGTGTCGGATCTGAGTTTTAATTTGGGACCGGAGCCCCAACAGTGGCTGAGGGCTAGATATTCAATCTCGTGGTTGCTAGCCCTTTCTAGTGTTCGGATTCGAATACGATCTCCCTCATAAATCTCGAGGAGCCTCCTGGGTAGTTTCCGCTGATGCAGTTCTGAAATTGGCGTGCACTGCCCGTGTTTCGAGAAGCAATTGGAGATCCATCTTCGGACAGTGCCCCAGCTGTTCTCTGACCAAGTATTCGGATTGACATTGAAGCCTTCCCCATTCACATCCGTCCCCTCGCATGAGAGCAATCTGAAATGTTTCTTGAGCGGCTGCACATAGTCATCATGGTTCACAACAATCGTCTGGTACTTATACTCCATCATCAGCCTCCGGGGCTTCTGACCATCCTTGAAAATCGCTCGGTTGAGGGTCAGATAGCATGGTAACCAGTGGGCAGGCAGTTCATTCTGCAGATATTCATCCAAGAACTTGTGGATCTCTGAGGGAGCGGTCCTCCACAATAAATGACAGAGCTGGCATCCATTGAGTGCCGAATGCTTCAGTCTAGGAAGAGAATGGTGAGTAGCTTTGTAGAAAGGCGAGGAGAAAACCCTCGTCAATGGCTCGCCTGATATTGGGCTGGTGGTCGAGTCTTCGCCAGCCTGAGACTGCTCGACAAAAGCATCCTGACAAGCATCACACAGCATTTTACGATGAGCCAGGTGAGATGATGAAAGAGAGTCAGAAAATTGGACAAAGAAAGGTAATCAATCCGGTAGTAGGGCCTGATGGACTATATCACAAAAGACCTCTCGTTGATAAACCACCCCGCCTTTCTCAGCCTCATCCTCAGTCAGCCACTGGAAACAGCGTGATGTTCCTGTCCAGTGCTATGGTAAATCTGAGTAAGGGGGCACTTCGGTTGCAAGCGTTGGCCCGGACCAGCTTAGCAGATCCATTGCGACGGCCCGAGAAGGTAAGTGTTCTCTTATCAAGGTATGATAGGCGCAATTCTCCAGGGGGGGGGGGGGACAACGGGAGTATCTCAGCCCGCCATGACGACATCGCTTGTAAAAAGCTGTTCCCTAAGCTTAAACGAGCAATTGCTTGAATCGAGTATGCTAGCTACCTAGGTACTCCGTGCTTAGGTACTCACAAGTTACAACAATTTCTGTGAAGAATACTCACTTTGCAAGTTTCCAGACACAAAAGAAGCATCCCAGTAGAGGGGCATTAGTACTGGCACTTCTTGTAAAAATGGCACCCTCAGGAAGGGTCCCATCAAGCACTCAAGCATCCATAGCTTTACCCTCTACCGACAACTATGACCTCGCGGTACAACAACAAAGCAACAGCGCGCTACGCAATGCCAAACGGAATCTCAACTTCCTGCTCTCGCCAGACGCGCACGGTGCGCCAGGGGAACGACCTGCACGTCTACGAACGCGGGCACTCCTGCGAACGCTGCGTTACGTGACGCAGTTCATTTTCTGGCGGCTGGTGCGCTGGGCCAAGTACGTTGCGGTGGGCAGTCTCGTGGCTGCCGTGGGTGCGACCGCTTTTGGTGGTGCGGTTACTGGCGTCGCGTGGTTGGCCGCGCCGCCGACGATTGGCGCCAGTATTATCGCTGCCAGTGTTTGGGGTGTGGGCAAGTTCGTCGCCAGGAGAGCTCATGCGAAGTGGAAGAAGAGTGGTGGTGATGTGGGTGAGGAGATTAGGGAGAGGGTCGAGGATGAGAGCGGTGTTAAGAGGGAGGGTGCTTATGGTGTTGATATGGGACCTAGAGTTGTGCCCTGGTAACGCAACAGCTCAAGGGACTCGCCCATTTCTGTCATTCAGCTACATCTAACAGATTAGTTTAGCCTATGGAGCATCTCATGTACTCCGTAGAACCACACAACTATGGGGTACAAGCCAATCTCAGCGCCGCCTCGCTGCGTTCCACGACTCGAACTCGAACACCATCTGGCTAGTGATGCTCTTCGGCGTCAGTTTGATCGCCTGCTCAATATCCTCTGCTATGGTACTGTCCCGGTCGGCATCCATAGCCAACTCACCTGCAGTCTGGCAGATACCGACGATCTCTGCGCCAGAAAAGCCTTCAGTCAACGACGCAAAATTTCGGGCGTCCTCGTCGACTCCAGTTTGCGGCTTATACGCGAACTTTTCGAAGCGCTTCTGGAAAATCTCGGTCCTCGCTTCTAGGTCAGGTGGGCCGATGTAGACGACATTGTCAAATCTTCCTGGACGCATCAAGGCAGGATCGATGTTCTGAGGTTTATTGGTTGCAGCAACCACGAGGACGTTCCGCAGCTCCTCGAATCCATCCATCTCGTTCAGCAATGTCGTTAACACATTGAGGTCGCTGCCACTCTTCCCTCGAGAGGCAATGGCGTCGATCTCGTCAAAGAATATTATGCTGGGACTGGCAGCCCTTGCTTTTCGGAATACTTCTCTCGTCGCCCGCTCACTTTCTCCCACGTACATCGATATTAGCTCTGCTCCTTTCACCGCAAGGAAATTCAGCCCTGCCTCCGTAGCTAAGGCTCGAACGAGAAGCGTCTTCGAACACCCTGGTGGACCATAGAGTAAAACGCCCTTCTTGGGCAGCAGACCGATCTTGTGCATTCGCTCCGCATGCTTCAGTGGCCGTTCAATGGCATCTTGTAATTGTTTTTTGACCGCATGTTGCCCCCCGATGTCCGACCAACGGACGTTGGGCGTTTCAAGGAAGATTTCTTGCAACGCCGAAGGTCGAATTTCCTGCAGTGCCTGCTCGAAATCAAGAGGCAGCACGTGCAAACTTTGAGAGTGCTCTGGTTCCGGGGGTTCGTTGCTGGTCTCCCTCACATACTCGAGTGTTCGTTTCAAAACCTCGGCCTTTTCCCTCAAATTCGCTTCTCGAAGTTCTCTAGCAGCAGAAGCGTCTTCATCCTCCTTTTCCGCCCTGTCCCCTGCGATCTCGAGTGTCTCTCGAAAGAGCGCATAGAGATCGGCACCCACGTATCCATGAGTTTTCTCAGCCATCATTCGTAAAAGCTCGTCGTCCGGCGAAGCCTCGTTCTCTCGTATAGCGCGTAGAATCTGCATCCGTTGCTGCATCGATGGAATAGGCAGCTCTATTTCTGCCTCAAATTTCCCCTGAGCACGCAGACTCTGATGGATATCATTGGGGTGTAAGATTTCAGCGACGACTAATGTCGGACTTCCCCTGATCTGTTGGAACAGGTCATGGAGGCCACATGGATTCATGGAAGAGAATTCCCGGCCGTCTCGTGATACATAACGCAAATCCACGGTGACCAGCCGTGGTTCTGTGGTTTGCGAGATCCTAGTTGTGGAAGTCCAATTCACCACCGACGGCCAGCCAGACTCAGCCAGCGCCTGAATGAACGCTGATTTTCCCGTACCCTTTGCGCCGTAGATCAAAACTCCTTGCACCGGTCGATGTGTGGCCCAACTCTGTTTCACAGTAGTGCGTCGAAGTCTATGGACAATCTGTCGCAGTTTGATGACCTCTTGCTCAAGACCACCAAGCTGGGCAGGCCGAAAGTCGATGCCGACTGGCTGCTCTGCATCTCCAGGACTTGATATCCGGAAGGAAGTATCTTTTGTGACTCGTGCAATCATATCTTGTCCGATACCAATATCCTTAACGAAGAACTCTGTACTGTCTATCCCCAATTTCAATATGATTCGTTGTGACATGGCCAGATGTTCGTACGTGCCAGGTATCGTATGTTTCGCGTATGTTGCAAAAAATTTGGCTGTGTCGGGTTGAAGGCTAGGCCCTGAGGGTTGAAAGGTAACTACATTAGCATCCTCCACCCGCGCAACTGTCCGAGTGATGGTGATTTTGTCTCCGAGCTTCAAGCCATAGCATTCTTGTAATACCCTGGAGGTCTGCACCACGTAGTCCTTGATGCCTGATACCTCCCAGGCGATGGCGAGCTTTTTCCTACCGGGTGGACCCACGGACCCCCCCTGGATCTCACAAGTGTCTCCGGACTTCAATTTCATGGAAAGCATCGAAACTGCATTGAGATTAATGCGGAAGGCATCTTTGTCGGTATTCGACGGGCGAACAGTAAAAGTAGTCATCGTGCTGGATGATAGTGATTACGGGCTAGTTTCGAATTTCAACTTGCTTTGGTGAACTATAGTGACGGCTCACAACAAACTCGTTAATATCATCTCGTTTTCTCACTCCCATAGATCATCGGGGTTGATTGTAACTGATAGTAGCCTCGCCATTCGAAAGACAAGGCTTTGGGTTCCTGGAAATAAAAGTTTGATACATTGTCTTGGCACTGAACTCCTTGTGTGGAATCCTCACGGCGCCGTGAGGCTACGAATAATTAATTGAACATTGTCATTTATTATTAGAGGAGGTTAATAAATCAACATAGAATTGAGAATTGGGAGATATCTGCTCCTTGGGGCTGAACTCAATTTAATGATTCATGCGATGGCTTGCCAGCACTGCGATTTACTCGCTTTTTGAGGCCAGTCTCGTCAGGTGTTTCATGGTCTGTTGAGCCGTGAACATTGGATTCCACCAATTCTGTGCTGGATTCCTCACTCAAGTCTTCCGCGTTTGGAACCTTTTCCCAACCTTGAGTGTTTTCCGATTTTGAACTTTTAGCAATTTCCTTGACCACTTTGGCACCCTCGCTCTCGACCCCGTTCCAGGACCCACAACCCGCACATCTCCAGCGGCCCAGTGCCTCCAAGGTATTGACACCCGGAGGTGCCTGCCCGTTCACGAGACGGCAGGTTGAGCAAAGCAGAACAAGTCTGTTCTTTGCCGCTGTCTCGTCATCACCAAGTAGGACATCCAATATTCTATCATACCAATGTGGCGTTTGTTCATAGGCAGATCTAGGGGGTGGAGGCTGAGGAAAGGCGTTCGGGGCAAATCCTGGAGAATCTGGTGCAACGTCACTTGGGCTCTGTGAAAGTGTATGGCCGGGTACTGGCGATCGTTCGCGATTAGGGGAGGCTGGAGCTCCCGGAGTATTAGGATTAAAGAGAGCAGGCGGAGGGATATTTCTGCCAGGAATGTTGGCGGTTGGAGGGGGAGGAATGCCAGTCCTTTGGGGCTGCTGCTGAGGTCGCTTCGGAGGCTGGGCCGGCTTCTTTGGTCCTTGTTGCGAGGATCTAGATGGGGACTTTTCACCGCCGTACTTTTGTAGAAGCTCTTGAGTGCTGTCGTACTTGGTCGCCTTTTTGAGATCTGCGATCTTTGTCTCTCGCTGCTTCTGCAGGTTTTCCAAATAGGATTGCTGGCGGTTTATCCTCCAATCGGTCAGTGCTGTGATGCCCTTTCGAACGGCGTAGATGATTAGTGGAGCCCCTATCAAGCCTGCGTAATGGTAAATGGACCAGTTCTGAGGCCCAAGGACAAGCACTATGACGAGAGAATATAGGACATAGGTCAAGGTGGTGTAGAGAGTCCAGAGAGCCTTTGCGCGTCGCCCTCGACTTCGTGTGGAATCAAGGGCAAGATTGGCGGCGGCAATCTGAGAAGACAGCTTTGATAGAGCCTTTTCGAACTCAGCAGGGGAATTGGCATCGCCCTGTAGTGGTCAGAAATACTCTTGACACGTTTCACAGACAATAGGGATCCTTACCTTCCAGAACCACGACATACTTGCTCGTCTCATTGGGACAGCGTGGACAACAACGAGAAGTCGCTTATTTGATAACCCAGAAGGCGTCACCGATAGACAACCTGCACAGTCAGAGGGACTGCCTCAGTCATGTCATCATGGGAGGGGTGAACCGGGGCAGTCCTATTAATGAAAGTGAGGCGTGCGAGGATTGAGCAGTACGTTGGTCGCTTGGTTGGTTGTACTTGTGCCCAAGTGACAGGCTGCGTCATTTGGAATGTGCACCCCCAAAACGGCTTCTAAGGGAAGGAGCAATAGGCGTGACTCTCGGAACCGGAATAACTATTCTGATCCTTCCGGCCCCTCAGACAAAGTGGAAGGAACACGAGACACGCCTGGACGCGACTGGGAGGGAGTGACTGCGCCTTCCATGTGACGATGGTTGGAGTTCACCCTTTACAAAAAATAGTTGAGGACAACTCAACCACTTTACTTTTCGGTCGACACACCCATCTCTGAAGTCCAAGGCTATCACTCCACTCACTCCCCTTGACTTGCTGCTCCTAGCCATTGCTTGAAAGGTTTAACCTCACTGCACGCACTTTCAGTCCATATCTAAGTCACCGGACTCCTGACACCTGAAAAGCCGACATGCCCGGCATGTGGCTCACAGATATGCAGAGTACGTTCCGATCGAAGATTTCAATTGGGGCTCGGTACTGACAATATACAGAGATTGGGGTGGCTTTTTGCTCGGGAGGTAAGTTACCATTACCGCAAACATCCGGCGCTTTTCGCATTCTAACAAACACCAGGCGGTTTATTTCTTTTTGGAGGTGTTCTTATGTTCTTTGATCGGTCAATGTGAGTCTGTGTCGCAATATCTTCTATCAAAGGTTCTAACTATCCTCTTAGGTTGGCTATGGGCAATGTCTGTCGCTCTCCGTCGTCCCACCGACTCAACTGATCCCTCTCTAGATTCTCTTCTTAATCGGCCTGACCCTCATCATTGGCATTCAGAAGACATTCATCTTCTTCGCACGACGACAGAAACTCAAGGGCACCGCCGCATTTATGGCTGGTATCCTTTTGATTCTTATCCGATGGCCCCTAACTGGCTTTCTTGTCGAACTTTATGGAATCTTTGTTCTCTTTGGCGATTTCTTTGCTACTATCGCCTCCTTCGCAGGGAATATCCCAATAATTGGCCCGTATATCCAGATGGCACTAGAGAAGATCTCAATTGGAAGACGAAATGCAGAACTGCCTGTCTAAGAGCAGCATTTTAGGACAGATTGTAGCAGGAACGACAGCACAGGAACATCGTAAAATTTCCATCCCAGCCGTTCGAGTGGACTAAGACAGAGAGAGCAGACTGTGCCCTGGGTTTCCGTTCTACTATTTTCTATACACTGGCTCTTCACTTCCTTGAGCAAGTCAACATATGCTAGGCCTGGTTCCCTGACTGTTTCCATCCATTCGACTTGGGCTCGAGATAAGCGGATCCTCAATGATCCGATTTTCCTCTCCCAGCAATGGGGCACCACCACCCTTTCTGTCTCCTGGGATTAGAGGCCACTATAGCCTGCACCACCTCCCTCTGTTGCGTTCCAGCCGACGAGTGAACCTAAGCCATGCGCATTGACATCAGGTGCGGTCGCTAGCAAATCATAACCCATTGACATAGACCAGAGCATGTCATCTTCAGTTTGCCAACCTCCAAAAGTTCCCGCAGAGGTCGGTTGACTGTGAGGCGATAGTGCAAACGGATCATAATTTGTCCCGTTCGGATGTGCGAATCCTGGCGGCGAAGCTGTCTGCTGTTGGAGGAGTGTTGCATTTGCATCGTGGCGGTAGAGGTCTGGACTCGAAGGCTGCCCATGCTGTAGAGATTGAGCTTGGCCTTGGGGTTGGCCTCGCTGAGAGAAGTTGGCACCCGGCAAAAGTTTACCAGTCGCATCCGAATTGGCTTGGGCATGAGACAGGCCGTTCATTCCTAGACCTCCCAATCCTGGGGGAGGTTTACCGTTGGCTAGATTGCGCCTAAGTAGCCTTTCAAACCCATCCGCCATGCTGTACAGGATGTGAGCTTTGCCAGCTTTGCAACCACGAAAGAGGGCGATGACGCCTTCGATCAAAGGCTTGGTTCTGGATTCCGGGTCTATACTGACTCCGATACTCATCCAACGACTCGACATTTTGATCAGGAAGACGACGGCAAAGGCAATGACGGTATGCAGGTAGAGAGGAACACCGACCATGCTGTCTCGGATGTTGGGTTCTTCTAAGACAATCATGAGGATTTGATGCGCGGACGAAATGGCGTGTGAAGCAAGTGGACGCAGCGACGTCGGCAGGGTGGATGTAGACGAGATTGTGAACAGCGATCTTCCCCGGAGTGCTAGAGAATTGAGCATCATGGAGGCAAAATGATAATGTAACTCGACACCTAATGAAAGTAATGGTTAGACATCAGCCAGCACAACAAGATATAAGAGGAGCTCCTTACCAACAGCCGGATAATCCCCAACATGGGGATCCCTCTGCAACGCATGTCTGAATTGATACCGCCAGCGATCGAGATCCTCGATGAAGCGTTGATGGGTAAGCAGTGTGGCATCGTCCCCTTCCATCAACCTCTCCGCCTCGAGACCAAAGTGGTTATACGCCTTACTGAGAATAATGAAGAGCGTGACTTGCGACAACACTCTCCGATCACTCGTCGTACACTCGGGCGCATTAAGGAACACCTCATATTCCTTGATAGCCTGCAACTCAGCCGTGACGGGCGGGCGACCGTAGGCAATGCTAAAATGGTGATCGAGCACATACAACAGATACCACAGACGGGCGCGCTCAAAAGCATGCTCGCGCTCGCTAGGGCTCTGCTTCAGCGAGTACAGGGCCTTGTAGAAGGCCTGGTGTAGGTTCAGCTCGGTGGCCATGCGCACGCAATGACCCGACAGCTTCCAACTGAGGTCCGGCAGCCAGAACGCCGCAATGCACAGCGCGCGGATGTCCTCCAGCGTGTGGAAGCGGTCGAAGAACGACGTCGCGATCAGCTCGCGCAGGTGCTTTGCTGATTGCTCGTGGATGCGCTCTTTGCCCGGGATGTGCAGCGAGGTGACGGCGACGATGGCCGTGAAGAACAGCGTGGACGATTCGCGGACGGATAGTAGGCTGCGGGACTCCTGGAGCGTCGCGTCGAAGAGGTACCGTGACAGACTCGTCTTGAACAGCGCGAGCATCTCCTCCGCCTCGTCCACGGTCAGGATCCCCAGCGCGATCAGGTCGGCTTCCATGTTCTTCTTCGAGTTGCGCCGCGCCGGGTCCCCGTACTTCAGGCGCGACCGCAGCGTATTGAGTTGCGTCACTTCGTACAGAGAGCCCATTGGCGCCGGCGCCATCTCGTGCTCACCTTGACCCTCCGGGTTCGGGTCGCGGGAGTTCTCGCGCGTCGTCTGTGCCGCCGTATCGGGGACGTTGGTGCCAGGTTGTGATGTTAGTGCGACGAGTACTGGTACGGCCGCCGGTTGGGATTCCTGCGGGCCTGCTAACCCGTACGTATCCAGCGGCGGCATTTTGAGACGCGACAAGATTTCCTCCACGGCACGGTCCAGGCGCACGATTGACGGGTGTGGGTTTCTTTGGGACTTGGGTTAGGGGCTATTAATCGATAGCTGTAGGGGAAAGGGTAACGATAAATCAACGTACTCATTGTCGTCCTCCAGACTCACCCGCATCCGCTTGCTGGTGACACATTCGAGGCTCAACCGCTGGCATCGCGAACACCCAGCTTCACCCCGTTCTAAGCTGTCGCACTTAACTTTGAGCTTTCGACAGGCGAGGCATGCGCGCCCTTTGCGCGCCACGTGGGGCTCGGTGGGGAGATGGTCAGCAGATCTCTTCCTCGAGTGTTGCTGTGGTTGGGTAGTTGGACTGTCTTCCACGGAGCCGTTCCATGATGGGAGGCGCGCAATATGAGTGAAGGTTGGCGGTTGTTGCTGAGGGGTCTGTTGTGGATGTGGCCCAGAGTGCGAATCGCTGGGGCGACTCATCTTGTTGTGCGATCACCGTAATAAGTGCCAGTGTCGATGTTAATGTTGATACTGCCAGTCAGGGAAGACGAGAGGCACGGGATCCCGGCCGGAGAGCTCACGCGCAGTAGCTAGATTGGCATCGATCACGAGCGGCGACAGTAGCTGTAGAGACAAGATGATGAGGGACCTGTGAGGGCACTGATGTATATTGATGAGGAAAAAACTCCGAGAGGCCGGATGGGATGTTTCATGTTGATTTTTTCCTGACTGGACTGGGGTTCTCGCAGGACGGGGTTGAGGATTTGGAGGTGGTGAGGGTTCGATTGAATTAAGGTTCTCGTCCGGATATTTCCCCGCGCTCAAACTGTCGCCTTCCGCAACGACCACGACGCGCTGGCCAATCATGGGGCTTCATGTCGTAAGCTGTTCTTATCTTCGGCAATTGTTAAATTGACCTCCGTCCTCTTCGCAACGGAGAATAAAGTACGTGCCACCTCGTACATTTACAGTTAGGACTCGGTAGCACGCCGTGCTAGCACTCGCTTCTTGCATGCAGCTTGGATCCTTTTCTCGATATGGGGCTTCTATTATTAATAGTATTGGACGCCTGCTGCTTTCGAGGCCGGTGGACTGACACTTGATCCTCGATAGGAGATGCTACAAGCTTACATCCGCCCTAGTATGTACCTGACTCGGTTGAGTCACTGCTGAGGGATACGATCGAGAAGTCTGCATGGAGCACGGGAGGGCGGAAGACACGATGGACAATGCCATGGCATCCATGGGTTTTCTACATGGGCATCGCCACACCACCCCCGCGTTGCACAATGAAGGGAGATTCCGTCCTGCGTCTACAAAGAAATGACACTGGATGAATTTGATTTCATTGAGTTCGATCTGACCTGGTCGACCATAGCTTTCATCGGTCTGCAATGGTGATTTGGATGCACGGGCGGCTCTGTCGCCATCGACAATGTCTAGACCCGGAAGAACCTTGATCCGTTGAGGCTGCAACCCCTTTCACTTCTCTGTCTGTTTAGGTGCAACACATTTGCCGACGACGTGTGAATGTTCTTTTTGTTTGGATGTAAACACCTGAAGTATCGATTGTGTTGTTGTCTCGTTGTTCTGTTTTGTTGCAACAGCCTTGCCTTGCCTGGACAACACTTTGCTGTCATCAGGTTTATGAGGACTCGGCGCATGCTTTTGCAATAGCCTCAACCGAGGATAGTTTCGCCAGGATAACCTGGAGCATTTCTCCAATCGCGCCAACATGATCGCCGATGCCTGCGTATGCCTGCGAGACCTGGTTATCCCATTCCCATGGAGCACTCCATGGAGGCAAGCCACCGTACCGGAGAGGCACCTTCACCTCCATGTCCTTGCGGCGACTCTCGCGAACAGCCTCCAACCCTGCCAAAATCGCCTTACCAGGCTCAGCATCGGATATATCGAGGAGGTCTCTGCTGCAACGTGTCAGAATCATGTAGTCGTCAGGCGATCTCATCCTCATCTTCCAACGCTCCTCAAGATTTGTCAGGTCTCTCAAGACGATATTGCACAGAACTCTTCTGCGCTCGAGCACTTCTGTAAACCAGGCGCACTGCTTCAACATCTCCGCTTCGATTGCCTGTGCATATTCGGTTAGTCTGAGTATGAGTTCGATCTTCTGCCTATCTCCTGTCCGGCTCGAAACGAGGGCGTGCGGAAGGCTGGTCTTAATGGCAGAGATATCCGGGTTAGAAACGATGATGCCGGCGAGGAGCTCGACAAGGCCCGGAACACCGTCGAAGCCTCCATTCCAGAGCATACTGAGAGCCATTGCGCGCACAATGGAAGGATTAATAGGAAATGCGAGCTGTGAAAGATTGAAGTTAATTGATTTGCGCAGGAATCTCTATTTCAAGGTAGGTGCTTTAGCGGCCTCCCATATGCCGCCAAGGAGATGCAAGCTGCACGAGTTCATGAGTGACAGGATCACGGCACCGGAAATATATGCTACCGCTAATATCTTATGAGTAATTCTTGCATCCGGGAGGGTTGACGCCGACTCCACAGTCAGTCCTTGAGCGGAGGGGCTCTTAGATCTTGAAAGATTGTTGACGACTTTTGCCGCCTGTTGCTTCTGGTTCTCAGACACGGAAGCCCGGGCTCCTCAAAAAGGCAATTGACTTCTATATTATCAAGCCGAATTTTTTTATAGGACCTTGCACCGGTTGAAAGACCAACCTGCTCAGAACGACTGGGCGGTGTAGGAACATCGAATGGAGAAGCACTCTAGTTCCCAAGCAAACACAGAAGCCACACGAAAGGACTAAGCAGCACGCGCAGGAACCGCGTCAGAAATGAGCCTCAATTTTCTTCACTACATATTACAGATCTTTCTCAAGGCAGGCCGAGTATCAGCAAATATCCCTTCAACTGCCCGAAGAGTCAGATTGCCTACCCACTGAAGGACCAGGAGAATACATTAGCCTAAGCCTCTCTACCTCCCCACTTCGCTCGTCATCGCGAATTCTGATTCTCAACTCGTTCAGCTCTTCGCACAAAATGTCGATATCCCTCTTTAGGCTCTCGTTCTCCTGCCTCATCGCCCGCGGCGCGTCCACCTGATCGGCGTAATGGAGTACCAGGCCTCTTCGGAGCTGTCGCAGTTTCATAGCGTAAAGTGCCCGCACCGTCGTCACGATTTCGGCTCGGTTGTTTTGCTCCTCGCCGATCCGGACTTCAAGACTAGCCTGCCAGTCCGTCTCGCCGGCTCTGTCGCTGCGACTTCTAAAGTCTTCGGTTTGCGTCCTGTTGTCCACTGAGTTGTAGGTGGAGTCATCACGCTGGTTAAGCGTGGGAGTGAGAGTGGAAATGGAAATGGGAACGGTAGGGGCAGCGTCGATGGCATCTGAGCTGTCCTGCCGCTCGCTGAGGATTCTTTCGCCTTCGGCAGCATCCTCTTCGCTCTCAGCGAAGCTGGCCTCACTGGCAATGTAGACGATGTCAGTGTCGCCAGTTCTGCTCGCGGATTCGCTGGCGGATTCGGTTTCGCGTACGTCCCCGGTCCTCTCGACTGTGTTCAGCTCTCTCCACTCGTAATCAGTTTCTTCTTCCCATTCATTATCATCTTCCTCAGCTACTGCCCTTGCCAATTCCCACTCTCTTGCCCTCGTTGCCATTACCATGAACTCATCATCCCACTCTCCCATAACCCATCGTCTTCATCGGTTGTTGTTTCAATACCGTGGAGAGCATCGGCATCGGCATTGTCAGGCGCCTCAAGTGGGCGATTTGTATCCGCTTGTCCGTACTCTTGCTCGACAGTAAATCGCATTCTTCGGTCGCGTTCGAGCCCCCCGAAGCTGGCGGAGCTCATTAGGTGCAACATCTTTACTTCCGGTGAAACGAGGTTGTGGTTCAAGGAGTTTCGAACAGACAGCTGGCCAGTCAGGCAGTCGCAGATGGCAAGTCCGATTCTGATGCTGATGTTTGTGTTGTAGGCAATCAACCACAGAAGGCTGTGATGATCGATTCAGGAAGGATTCTTGTGGTGTACGCCAATGCGGCCTCAAGAGGTTGGAAAGACAAAAGAACAGGACGGATGACTGCCATGAGTGGCAGAACTAGTTGCTGTGCAGGTCGTCCAACCCACATAGTTTGTGAATCAGGCGTTTGTTGAGTTGTTGTTTGCCCTTTTGCATCCTTCCCAAAGCACGGTATTTATATCTAGCAGGAACTGCGCGGTCCACAGGTCAACAGACACGCGTGACCATAGTTGGCTGTGTTTTGGGGAATTTTGGCTTTCTTCCTCTCGAAAGACTTCCGACCTCTTTGGCAGCAGTCAAAAGCTATTGGCCTCCCTCTCGAAGAAGGGATCTAAGCCTTGCTCTCTCGACATCAATTTTATGGACATATAACACATTGCCGGACCACTGGGATTTGGAACAGCCACTCAAGGAAGCGCAGCGGCCTGGGGAGACATCGCCTTTTGGGAACCAATACACGCATTGATTGGTTCCGGGGGGGCTGTGCAGGCAACCTCGAAAATTCGAAGTTTTTGGAGTTCAGATGAGAGGTATGATAGGTCGTTCCGCGCGCTCCTCTACTCATGTCTCCACTGTGAGGCTGCGGCTCTCCACTGAGTCGTTTCGCACACTCGCACATCTGCAACGAAAATGACCGATTCTGTCTAGCCAATCAATACATACTTGAGCTTACCTCCTATCTACGCTTCGCGACCTTTTTGTTAATCAGAGAGCGGTGACCCCTGCTTCAGATCTTGTGATGGTTACGAGTACGCGCCGAGACACCGTCGCCTCCTACAATCACGAAACAGCAGCACAGAGGAAAGGGACTTTTCGCGAAAATGTCAGGCCCGAGGGGGAAAAGGAAGCTTCGTGGTGGGGACTAAGCATCTATTCACACGGCGGCAGATCGTCCACTTCTCAGCCTGACGATCGGATATTGCCCAATAGACAGACACACGGTGGAATCCACTTGTGCGAGACTTTTCTGCAGATCCACCACGACCACTAATACAGACTGGCGTGCCCTGCGGAGTCACAGGGAAATGTGAAACCCCATCGGAGACTCGGAGTCGGCTTTCTCTCAAGACAGTGAGTGGCTAGTAACGAAGCATATAGGGCCGCCTAACTCAGCTGTCTGCTGGCTAGGAACCATGATATTACTCGAAAGTCAACGTCGCTGGAGGCCGGGGGACGCTAGCAATAATGCGTACGTTATTTACCCAAATGTCTGAGATTGTGAAATGTGGGCGAGGATTAATAGTTGAGTAGGTGCGCCGAAAATGCTTGTACGTGTATTTTCAAAAATATAGCCAAGGATCAGACAGTGCACAGTTGTACGCACCTAAGTAGGTGACTATTCTCGCAATTAATTACTTACCCGCAATTCTAGATTGAAGTCGCCTAAAATGTGGCGCTGGTTCGCCGTCACCAATGTTCAATTGCCAAACTGCTCCTGGGGTTAAATCTTCCTGCAAGAACGTCGGGTCTAAATCGATCATCAGGCTGCGACAGGCTCCATGGTTCGATTCTTAGGTGGTACCTAGAGATTCTAGCTCTGATAATCACCCAGCTTCTTGTCTAGCTAGCTTTTCAACACCTTCTCTTCCGTGTCTGAATATCGTAATCAACACATCAAACAAACGCCGCCTGCCCATTCCATGCTCCCCCCAGTTCCGCGAAAAAATGCAGGTCATTGCTCGTGAATACGCCTGGATGCAAATATACGACATGTGTGGCTGACTTATCTTGATCTCGCGGTACCCATACTCCTCTTGCCCTTGATCAGATGGGCGGGGAGCGATGTGGTCTCGTGACGATCTGCCTCGCCCTGTCGAGCCATGCGGTTCATCCTGCGTTGACTCAACTTGGCCATGCGCTCTGCCTTCTCGCGTTTCGCGGGATCCGTAATGCCTGTCGCGGTCTTACCGAGTCCGTCCGTCAGACGATTCGTCCTTGGCGCTCGAGATACTGCCTTGGCCCTCGCCGAAGGAGTATCAAGCTCCATCTCATCACCAGCGGTTGATGGGGCTTTGGCATTGCGGATCTGTGCTCTGGCTCGGTCCACGGGTGCTGACGCATCCAAGCCGATCGAGTGTAGATGTTTCTCCATCTGTCCCAGCGTGCGAGCCTTCTTGGAACGTGGTATTTGAGCTTTGTTCTTGAGGCTCTTCTTCATCCGGGCTTCGTTCATCATTAGCGTTCGCTTGTTGCGGATCATGTCGGCCTTCATGCGAATATCAGCGTCATCCTCGTCTTCCATGCTGTCGCTTTCATCGTAGAATCCCTCGGCTTCCAGGCGCTCCTCTTCTGCCTCGAGTGCGGCAAGTTTTTCTTCGATATCCGGGTCCACATAATCGGCAACGTTCTTGCCATTGAAAAACTCGGGGACTTTGTCATGGTTCCACTCCGGATCTGCAAGGTCGTAAAATTTCTTCAAGTCAATGTTGTAAACACCAGCACCGCCTTCTTCGTCCTCGATGTCGCGCTCCAATCTTCTTCTCTCAGGATCTGTTTTGTCGTACTTCTTATAAGTGCCATTCTTGACTGCTTCAGGGATATACGTTTCACTGACAGCGCCTTCAAGGGGACGTGCAACATGAATTCTGGCAAGAAGATCGCCTAGACGTCCTGTGGGGGCGTCGGCAGTGGAAGGTTGTGCTGCTTGTCCGGCCTTGAGTTTAGAGGCCACTCGGTCGGCGATTAATCGGTCACAGACTGTGTTTTTAACTTCCTGTACACCCTCATTCGTAACACAAGAAAGCTGCAGAAGCTCCGTGCTCGAATTTTGAGTTAGGACATCGTTGAGCTCTTTTTGAAGTTCCGGGTCAAGGTCCTCGGGCTTCATGACATCCGTCTTGTTGACCACGACGAACACGAGTTTGTTCGCGAACAATGGTTTGATGGAGTTGAAAAGAGCCAATTGTGCTGATACAGAATAGCCACATTGCTCAGAAAGATCCATGAAATATAAGATCGCAGACCGTAGATGGGCGATAGCCGTGATACTCTGCATTTCGATGGTGTTCATTTCTTCGAGAGGGTGATCAAGGATACCAGGGGTGTCGATCGCCTGGAATCGGAGGTATTTGTAGTCGAAATGTCCTACAAACAGGGACTTGGTTGTGAATGCATAGGGTTGCACATCGACATCTGCTCTTGTCACCGATTTAAGGAAGCTAGATTTTCCGACATTGGGATAGCCGCAAATCAAAAGAGTCCGGGTGTTGGGGTCGATGCTGGGTAGACGACCGAGATGCTGTCGCACTTGTTCTAAGTAGACCAGTGGGTCTTTTAGTCTCTTGCATATTGTGGCCATGCGCCCAAGGGCCGCTCGTTTCAGTGACTTGCATTGGAACAAGGATTGTGCATATTTCAATAGCCTAACATAGTCTCTTGCAACTGTTTCTATCAGTCTTTTGGCCGTTGATAGCGTTCCCAAGGCGATTTTGAAATGGTCGGCATCATAGAGGGTGTTGAGAAGATCTTTGTGGAATGGATGAATGTCCTGCAAGCGAGGGAAGCCTTCCAGGATAGCCTGAAGCTTTTCGCAGAATGTCTCAGAGGTAAACTTGACTTTTCTAGTATAAAAGCCTGGAAATACGGTCAGCTTGGTGGTTTCCTGACTGTTAGAGCGCAATACCTCGAATTCTGCTGATTTTGAAGCCTGCTCGAATTTGTGTTGGCAGTCTTCGCTGTGTTCTACTCAAGACAATATCAATGAACTCTTGAGAAGTAGGAACAGGAGCGATATCTTTCCACGTCGTCTTCATCTTGTCGGTTGCCCTTTGGCAGATTGAAGACTAACGTAGCGCTGGTGGAGGGAAAGTACGAGGACTCGGTACAGCCTCCAAAAATTTCACACAAAAAAGTTGATGCGGCGGAGGAATAAGAGTGGCGCTAGTGGGTTTGCTTATCGTTATCGTCGAGTGTCATTGGGAAGGTTAGCCGAATAATCTCTTGGCGGGTCTTTTCTAAATCAAGCTTAGTGCAATATATTCCCAATCTGTCACCGAATCACAGAGAGGAGGGCGCCATTTCTGCCTGGAGGACTAAGGCTTGTAAGGTATAGTATACCTACTTATATCCGAACCTGACGGCCGAGTCTCATGGGGAAGGTCGAGTATTGATACTACATAACTCCGCTACCCTGAAATTTGAGTCACCAACATAGTATATGTCTTCAACAATCTCAACTTTCCCCTATCAACTGGTGGATGTGGCTCATTTTCAGAGCTATCGGTTTAAATCCTCGAAATACATTGATAGCAACACATACATACTGAGTCCAAGATGAGAACCACTCGTCCTATACTTCCAGTCCCCGCTGTGCCAATTACAACACCTCGACTACTTCTGAGGCCTTTTCGTCAGTCAGATCTCGCCGACTACCATCTCCTACGTACTCAGGCCGATGTTATGGTTTGGACGAGTTCTGGAAAGGTTGACATTGACCAAGACGCCACACAGACCTGGATGAACCGCTTTCTCCCTCCAAATGACGCAACCACCTTCTGTTTGTCCATCGAAGAGTTGAAAGAGCCTGGGAGGGTGATTGGTACTTTTGGCTGTCATCACATGGAACCATTACCAGAAGTTGGCTATGTAAGTTGATCTCTATGAATCGTCCTCTTGCCGGCTTCATGGTGCTGCTGTGTCTGTTAGATGTATTGGACAAACTCAACCCACTCTTTACTGAGTCCATGTGCTGTTTAGATGTTCCGAACCGAGTTCTGGGGAAAGGGGTACGCGACTGAAGCAATGGAATACTTCCTGCAGGCATGGTGGAAATTGCCTCGCAGAGACATTGAAGTCGAGATGGATCCGAATAAAGCTAAAAGCACGACCGTAGTACCTGAAGTATTGAAGGCTGACGTAGTGGTCACAAATCATGCCAGCAAGAAGATATTAGAGAGGTTCGGATTCATCCCCGTAAGTGAGGAGATGGTGGATGATCATTCGATGCAAGGCGAGAAGATCAAAGTGATCACACTTGAGCTGCAACGACCACAATAAACTCACATTCTCTTGCCACCGGCATAAACTTTTGATTTTTGTATTTACTGTTTCTCCTTGGCAATTCGCTTTTCCTTGGCTTGTCTTTTTATTTCTTCCCGCATTTCGTCTTTTACTCTTGATATGGTCCCAACGCCGCCATAGACCAAAGCAGTGTAGATCATGGCAACATTTGCGCCGGCGTTCAAAACTTCCAAGGCCTGCTTGCCATTTGTTATGCCTCCTGTAGCGAATATCACTTTTGGTTGATCGATTAAGTCTAATTGATTGGCTTGGTCAGCGGCTTCCCTCTCCGCTCGGGGTGGAAGCCGTTCCAGTGCTTCTTGAATCGCCTGAAGCTGTCGCTTCTCTTCAGCTAGTATCGCCGGGTCTGGAGAAGTATTATCGGTGCTCGCGGGGGAACTCGACTCTGCTTCTGTCTCATCAGAGAGGCGAGTCTCTGGTACATTGATGAGGGCTTCCTTCGCCGACTCACTCTTTTCTGACGGGTTCTCAAGTGGGATTACACCAGTATTCACCGAAGCGACGACTGAATCCGAGTTGGAACCAGGCACCGGTTCACTAGTTGCCAGGATTGAGGCCTCAATACGTTTAGCCTCAGCCTCTAAGGCACTCCTGGTCTTTACAGGCTGCCGCAGGTGAGTGGGCTTTTCGGCTAGAAGTTTCCGGTACTTTTTAACCAGTGACAATGTCTGGTCGAAAAGGTGAGGCCCGGAAAATCCACCAGTCTCTTGTAAGTGCTGTTCTTCCAACGGCGAAAATTTCTTTAAATGAGGCAATGTCGCAGGTCGTTTATTGGTGGTGTTGCCGACGATGACCCCATCCACTCCCGAGGCCCAGACAGCTTCGCAGATTCCGGAGACCTGTTCATCAGAGTCCTCATCAGGGCTGACCTTGACCATGACCTTTGGTCTGGCACGTCGTTCGACCGAGTGAGCAGCCTTGACCACTCCCGTCAAGATCTTTTGTAGTTTGTCAGATTGTTGCAGAGAGCGAAGGCCTGGGGTGTTGGGACTGGAAACATTGACCACCAAGATGTCAGCATATGGCCCAAGCTTATCAACGCAATACACATAATCGCCAGTGACTGCCTCCACATCGTCTTCCGGCGTAATCTTGTTCTTAGCAATGTTAATTGCCAATAATTTTCCCGGGGTCAAACTTCCTGGGGGCACCCCTGCAATGCCATCGAGGACTGCCTTCTCTGCAATCTCGTCATGTCCAAGACCAAGTTCCTGGGCAAATTTTCGTACGCGGTTGCGTAATCTCATTGCGACATGATCCGCGCCTTCTGAGTTCAAGCCATATCGGTTGATCAACGCCTGCTGTGATGTCAGACGGAATACTCTTGGTTGTGGATTGCCACTCTGGGGTAGTGGGGTTGTTCCTCCTATCTCAATAATGGCTGGGCCGATGGCAAAGAGTGCGTCGGGAATATCAGCATGTTTGTCGATACCGGCTGATGTGGCAATCGGATTTTGTAGAATGTGCCCAAAGACTTCTGTTTCTAGGTCCCTTCTACCATCAGGATCACCCCGTTCCCTGGGATGAATACCAAAATCCCAAAGAGATTTCAAAACATGATTACTGGCATGGTGAGCCTCCTCGGGGTCACGGTAGATCAAACGGAGGGCTGGAATCACCACATAGCGATGAACGCTTGCTCTGGTATCTGTGATGTAGACATAGATGATGCCAAGCCCGAGCACCAAGGTAGTACCATAGAAGAAATTGAGAAGACGGGAAGTGGTTGGTGCTGCTTGCTGATTTGTAGAAGCTGATCTACGTATAGAGGGTCGAATTACTGGAATCTGGCCGAAGTGGGTTGTGGCTGCTCGTTGTGGACGTGAAGCTCGGGCGAGCACACGTAGTAGAGGTGGTCTCATATTTCTCAACGGTAATATCATGATTCTAGGGTTGCATATTGATTGAGGCTGTAGATTCCGCGGAACCAAGGCAGGCTAGAGATTACCTCTCGCGTTACAATGCTACCATCATACTTCTAGGAACCTCAGGATTTGGAAGTTTGAGAGCTTCAGATTTCCCCTTCCGTTGATTGGCGCGTCACAATCTTCGGGATACTTGCCTTCCAAGAAATAATCACGTGATTGATGACTCAGCTCTCTTGCCTCAAAGAAAGCCTCAGAAGGTCGCACTTGTTCTGGCGAAGTTCCTCCTACGGAGTACTAAAATCAGCCTCAACACCACACAGCTTGCTAATTCCCAATTTTTGTTGTCTGTTGTTATCTGGAGTCTGGCTTTCTGACGGGCGAAATTTGAGAATCCAGTTCTATATTTTAGATTTTAGGTTCCTTTTGCTCCTTATGACTAAATTTAGCCTGTTCTACGTTCTGCCCTCGCCTGATCCCTTGGGGAAAGTTCGTGGTTTCAAGGTTCAATAAGAGCTACACCTTGGCAGCTGGAACTCTAGAGCTGCTTGAAAGTACGGTGCATTCGATAAGTTGCAATTCAGAGCTCGACATCTAAGGAGAGCGATATTCCTAGGCAATCCTCGAGTCGGCTCCTGCATATCCTTCGCTTCTGCGCATCTTCTAGAAGCTAGGAACCGTTCAATGCCTTCCGCGATCAACAGGGACAAGGCTGACAACAAACCTGAGGCCTCCATTATTATTTTCTTGTTACTCCTCATTATTGGTTCTCAGAGTACTTGGTGGTTGCCCAGCAAAAGATTCGTGGGTGCCTTTGGCTGGGCTTGGCCTCGATCGCCTGAGTCTGCTTAATATGGTGGTGCCGAAACCCGAAGCATTTTTCTCTCAAGTCCCCAATACGAGTACGTCGACGGCACGAGACCAAAATCCCATCAACTCTCGTGGATCTTGGTCTAAATATAGTAGATAATTAACTGGAGATAACAGTAGGGTCTCTGGGGAAGTAGGAGCTAATATATGTTGCTTCTTAACGGTTGGTTTGATATTGCTTGACAAGGCAGATTTTGCGATAGGTGCATTATACATAAAGCAAGGCCTCCTTCTGGATTTCCTTGTTGCTCTGTGCACTGACACATGTCTCATCTTGTCGCTCTGAAATAACCACACCGCAAATCAAGAGCTAGGATTCGGGTCAGGCAGACCAAAACGGAGCAATAAGAGTCCGTGGGAAGAAACAGATCCAGTAACTCATTCAGCTTGAATCAAAAACAGGTGAGCATGGCCCAAATGAGCAAGGGGATGGGGATCAAACTCGCTGACGCATCCGTCCACCTCAGCATCGGCTTTCCTGAAATCCAAGCACAGCCATTCCATCCGTTCCCATCCGAGCCGAAGAACCAATCAAGGCCACCTACGTTGACCGTCTTCAAAGCATCACCCTGTGCTTGATATCCACACTATCGTAATTTGACCCATCGAGACTTCCAGGTCGCTAGCTGAAATGCTTATGCGTCAAGTTAATTTCTAGTCATCTTCCGTAAGCCAAGTCACCCTCAGGACTCTCAAGAGCCTCGTGTCCCCCGTCTTCTTCCCCCTTCCCCCAGCATCCTTTCTCCAGATCATTGCATTCCCAAGACATAGTAGCCGTCGAGAGCGGCATATCCTCCCAAGATGTCTTCCGAGAATGCTGAGCTCCCGACATACAACGCTCTATTCCCTCCTGAGGAAGAGACTAACAGAAATGTTCGGAGAAGGTATACGACCATTACTCTTCGAGAGATTTACTACCCAGGCGGTTGCCCGTGTCATCCCATTAAGAAGCCTTCGAAGAAGAAGAAGAAGAACCAAAAGGAGCCGGCAACCACCCAGCCCATTATCCGACCAGATTCATTCGACTTCAACGACTCGTTATGGAGGGGGCACGCAAGACCAGCCATGACAGAACGGTCACAGAGCCAGAGCAGTGGGAGCTCTTCCAGCAGCACCAATACAGCATCCGAAGGTTCGAGATCCTCAAGAGCACGCCCATGGGATTGGTTTTCCCGCAGAACCTCCAGCTAGAATTGAGAGATGTTGATGCCGGGGTTTCATTCACCGGTCATTCATCATATTTGTCCTCCGGGACAGCTCCAACGTACGCCACCAGTGACATGAAGTGGTGGAAAGTCGGATACATCCTGCCGCCAACATTCAGTTTGTATGCATCCGATCCGAAATCGAAGCAGCGCGGTCAGACGACACCGCCCACCGGTGAGATTACAGGATTACCACCATCTCCATCACACGACTCCTACCACAGGGACGAATCCGCGGCAAAGCAATGGCCACTGGCGACAATCAAATACCCTGGTTGGCAAGGGGTAACCAAAATGACGGTTAACTTGACGGTATATCAAGTCTCGAAATGGATGGTCTACGACCATGAGTTGCACGCACCCTCGGATATTCGATCCAAATGGACCATTACGCGTGTCAACTACCGACGGGAATATATTATGAGCCAGGTCAAGTCGCCTGAGACGGAAATCTACAAGTGGCGGGGGAACAAGAAGATTCTCGACATCCCTGAGATGGACGACGGCTTCCCCAAATGCAATGGCAACTTGAAGCTGGAAGATGGTGACGCAAAACTTATCGCTGTCTACAAGCAAAGGAGAGATTCAGATGTCCTGGGCGGCCTTACGGTCTTCACGGAAAACCTAAACGAGAACGTTCCCATCGAGGTGGTGGTCAGCTCCTGTCTTGCTGTTGTCATGTATGAACGGCTTGGTTGGCAAAACATGTTTGGAGATTGACACTGTTCTTGATTTACCCAGAATGTAAATTTTTGGGATTCTCTCGATGTCTGTTTGGCTGCATTTGGAGGGCTCTTCCACGGAAATGTTTGGCGTTGGTGGACCATTTGGATATTTTCCATAGCGAAAGCAAGATACCCATTATTTTTTTTCCCACACCGCACTCCGTCCGTGTGACCTCGCAAGAGGAGGCACCCCTCGCCACTTAGGGTAAAAGTATAGTATTTAGAGCAGGAAACCTATCGGCCACGGAAGTCCATGATTCCCTGACCCGGTCTGCCGGCTCAATGACAACGCAGGTTTCCACTCCGGCAGCCGAAGCATAAATATCTGGGTTGCTGGGAGGAGTTGAGGAGTTGGCCACAAGCCCAACCAGTGAGGCTGATAGTGGATCCCCTTATTCCTACCCGGCTCCTTCGGAAACCTCGGAAGCTGGCAGTTTGTGGGATTATTGAACTCTGCATGTCATGCCTCGGGTGCTCTGACAACCTGGAGCCAGCTTAGGGTTCTCTTGAGCTGCCTGCTGATGCAATTCCAGTCATCCGAATTTGTCCTCTGGATGTCGATGTGGCCAAGCCTCTATCTGTCCTCGCTTGATAAATAGTAGACTCAGGAGTAGTGCTTTGCGAGCGTAATCCATGGATCTTTCTACCCACCTTAGAGTGGATCTCTGGGTGACGTTGTATAAATCGTGAAATCCAGTGCTGTCCAATTCTTATTGTCGATCCTGAGTCGTCTTGTACAAGCGTGACGAGTTCTCGTAGTTGAGTAAAGCTTGGAGGGTGTCCCTGGGCCTCAAGGGCAAGTATCCACTGAACAAGACGGTGCTCTTGCTCATTGGTCAATAATTGCCTTGGTTCTGCAGCAATTGCTCGTGAAACGCCGCCCTTAAGTCTGCGGCCCAGGGTCTTTCGGTCCACGCCATTTGCTGCTGCTGCGGAGCGAATACTAGTAAATCGTCGGTTTTCATAGTCGCTTATTGCTTGTCGGATTCGAATCTCATGGTTTGATGCCATTTTAGCTTTATAAAAGGTGCTGTGGTCGAGCAATTAGGTGTAGAAGAGGAGGTGTTGGAATGTCACGCGTCTTGGAACGCGTGGGTCATTCATAGGGTGGGCCAATCATTGGTCGCGTGACTCTAGCATATTGGGCGAACGAACGAAACAAGCAATTAATCTCATGATGGGACCTTGCGAGAGACTACGAAGACTGTGTATGTACAGGACCTTGTTTGCATACTCATCCTCAAACCGGTTTAATGCCCCCCCACATCATGGGTTTTGTCCAGGAACTTGGAAGCGGAGCAGCCGATACTTGATGGGCAAGGTTCGTGATTTATTTTCCTAGCTCAACCAAACTTCTTTAGATATAGCGCAACCAATATTGTGATATATAGTACAGGAATATCCCAAGGCCCTAGTATAAAGATTGAACCACTTGGGGCTTTCAACGTCATGATCTTATAAGTCATCACTTGGATTTCTACATGGTAAGTCTTGCAGAAGAAATCCTTTTCCGCGCATTATTCTCGTTCGGGTGGCCATACACTATGTCAGGCTCGACATTTCCCAAGACAACAACCGTGTTCTCCCTTCTCCACTGTATCCGAGGAAGCTGGGTAATAGTCCTGGAATTACCATCTCTTGCATCACTCACCTCCTCGTCTCGATCAAATACCAGCTCCACATTACCGCGTTGACCGCTTTCGCCAATCGTGTCCCACGGTGTGACAGAATATACTCTAGCCATCTGAGAATATGTCCCTATCCGCCTGATCCCTGCGTTTGTGTGCTTCAGGGCGGTAGGTGCCGGACGCGAATTTTGCGCAAGGACGAGCAACTCTGAGAATGACTCCCATGCGCTCGAAGACTCGCCAATGGTGAAGAGGTAAATGATGTGACTCAGTGCAACCAGTATGTGCAATGCAAGCAATGTTATTGCCAGATAGCTTGTCAGCGAGGCTGCCTGGTACGAATACCCACCAATGGTAATGTCTAGTTTGCCCTCGGTGACCGGGTTGCTAGTTTCGGGACGCTTGAGAGCATGCCCACTGTCGAACAGCTCCTTCTGGAAGTCAGCAGCTCGGTCATATCCCTTTATTGACCAGGACGAAACAGGGCCCGTGGTGTCGAGAATATGCTCACTCCCCGTTCGGGATAAGGCGTCTGTAACTATCAGCGCCAATGTCCATTCCAACGCGACTGTTCGGTTTACAAGCCCTGGAGTATCTTGGTTCCATAAGTCGACGGATGAATTCGAAGCTTGTAGAATGTCCTCGAACAGACTTGTGTTGCTTAAGAAGTTGCGAAAATTATCTGCGGTCCATCCTCCACTGCCCGGTGGTGTTGAAGTCTTCGAAGAGGCTGCTTCGAAGAGCCAGTCGTGACTCAAGGTGATCCTAGTCGAGGTTGGGTTCGACAAGACCGGACGGAATTCGGAATACGATGGTTGGCCCAATCCAGTCGAAGGCCCCTTGAATATCGGTCCCAGGCTAACTGGAGCATGGAAGTGTAAGTTAAGGTTGGACGATGTCGCATACGAACGTAAGTCACTTGTGATCGTACTCCCATCCGCCCATCTTGTATCGACAGAGCAGCCAACGACCGCAATGAGCTCTGAACTTTTATCTGTGGGTAATTCGACCAAGAGCGTCGCGCTTGTAGACCCAAGATCAGCTGTTGTATTGCTCCAGAAGGCCCGGAACTCGTGGAGCGGCGCATCATTGAGCCAGTCGTGCGGCACAGATCCAGTTTTGCTTGCGGAGGGTGAGCAGCCCTCCGAGTCAAGCACTGGTAGCTCTATTCGCCCAGATTCAGAAGAGATATATTGTGCTGGTGTGCACGACACTCGGACGGCGGGAATTCTGGATGCTGTTGTGGCTGTCAAACTACGATAGTACTTGTAGTTCGACTCTCCGGCACTGTTTCTTCTGGCATTCAGCCCAATCGACATGACCTCTCGTTGCCAGTCCTGCAGGAGTTGTTTATGGTACATGGCGTCC
>Ga0105239_10001706_pt1 | contig 28934 bp, 20 predicted proteins | sample KBSC44metaG_FD_92761 | JGI IMG/M metagenome (GOLD analysis project Ga0105239, IMG submission 92761) | Corn rhizosphere microbial communities from Kellogg Biological Station, Michigan, USA - KBS C4-4 metaG | ecosystem: Host-associated > Plants > Roots > Rhizosphere > Soil | place: Michigan, USA...
TATTTTACCTGGCGGTAATAAAGCTACCCTTACATTATCCAACGGTCAGCAGATCGTGCTGAATGATGCGAGCACAGGTGTTTTGGCGGAGCAGGGTACGGCAAAGGTGATCAAGAAAGACTCAGGACAACTTAGTTACACCTTATTGAATGAAAAACCACCAAAAGCATCGGCGCTGAGCTACAATACACTCACTACCCCTAAATCCGGAACTTTTATGGTGGTCTTGCCGGATGGATCGAAGGTGTGGTTGAATGCTGTTTCTTCCCTTCGGTATCCTATTACATTCAGTGACAAAGAGCGAAGAGTTGAATTGATCGGTGAGGCTTATTTTGAGATAGCAAAGGTATTCTCTCATGGAGAAAAGAAACCAAAGCCTTTCATTGTTAATATACTTCCTTTTCCTGGGGGAATGAAAATAGGTCAGATAGAGGTATTCGGCACCCATTTTAATGTTAGTGCTTACCCCGATGAACCTGACATAAAAGCAACTTTACTAGAAGGGGCCGTTGAGGTTACAAAAGATGATCTAAGTGTGTTGCTCAAACCAGGCCAACAAGCCAAAATAGTTACCGATAATAGTGTCAAAGTTTCGAGGAAATTAAGTCTAATTAATGATGCAGATGTTGAAGAGGCAGTTTCGTGGAAAAACGGAATAATGTCTTTTAAAGATGCGGACATTAAGAGTATCATGCGTAAAATTTCTCGTTGGTACGATGCAGACGTGGTTTATGTGGGCAGTATTCCCGAAAGGACGTTTAGGGGAGGGATTCCGAGAAATTTAAATCTTTCTGACGTATTGAAGGTTTTAGAGCTGAGCAATATTCATTTCCAGGTCGAAGGGAGAAAAATAATTGTGAAACCATGATACAAAGTTTCGAAATATCAACAACTTAGACCGATAACGACTTGGACGTTTACAGGTCAGAAGGCCTGAAACGGCCCGAAAAGAAATCGCCCATACACAACTTGTTCCATTAACCATTAAACTGTCCAGGTATGTATCCTCCATTTAAACCCGGGGGGTGCAACCTGGAATGTTTGTTATTAGATCCGTGCCATGCAGTATAACAGCAGTTGGAGTCATTGGTAAGAAACATCAACAACGGCATGAACTTAAAATTAGTAGTATATGCAAAAAACTGTCCTGATTCTGATAGGAATGCTATTGACTTCTTATGCAATCTCACAACATCCTGTTCATTGGAGTTATTCTGTGAAAAAGCTTAGCCCGACAATCTATGAGTTGCACCTGACAGCTAATATTGAAGAGGGCTGGCACGTCTACTCCCAAAGACAACCAGAAGACGCTATAGCGTTGCCGACAAAAATTAAATTCAACAAAAATCCTTTGGCGAAAACAAACGGCCCCATTTTGGAAAATGGCCGGCTGGAAAAGCATAAAATGGAAACGCTAGAAGTAGAGCAATATCAATATTCCAACAAAGTTGATTTTGTCCAGGTATTTGAATTGAAAAGAAAAGAAAAAATAAATATTACCGGCAGTGTTACTTTCCAGGTATGTTCGGAAGAGCTTTGCTTGCCTGCCCAAGAGGAAACTTTTACCCTAGCTTTATTATAAAGAGGACTGTTGGTGAGAACCCGCTAACTACAGAAAAAGGTCTTTTAAACCTGAAAACCAAAACAACAAGAACATGAAATGCGATCTCAAATTTCCGCTAAGGCCAGGGTGAGTAAAATAAAATGTCAGAACAGCCTTTGTTGGTGTTAACACCAACAAGGGAAAAGATAGGGGCAGTGAATGCTCAAAGGGAGCCCATAAAAAACCGGGCGTGATGCTTCCACCCCTGGTCGCCAGCCAGCTGGAAACAGGCCGGTAGTTGGGCCAACCTATTATAGACGTCTTTCAAGAGACAAACAAATCAGTCTTTGCTTAACCCAACCAATTACAAATGTATGAATTTTACCATTACGAACACTGCCCGTGTTGGTGTTAATACCAGCACGGGTGATCTGGGCTATATTCCCGGTCTCGGCATAGACGAGCTCCCCCGAATCCAAGCTGGATCTCGCGTCACCCAAACGATGCTGATTATGAAACTGACAGCTATTGTATTACTAACAGCCTGCTTGCAGGTGAGTGCCAAGTCGAATGGACAAAATCGAATCACAATTTCTGTGAAAAATGCGCCGCTCGAAAAGATCTTCGAAGCGATTGAAAAGCAAAGCACATACGTAGTTTGGTGCGAAAAGGCATTGCTTCAAGGCACTATTCCAGTCAATTTGAATGTATCTAATGCACTCGTTGACCAAGTACTTGCGGTCGCGCTCAAAGATCAGGGATTAAAGTACACCATTATAGAAAAAGTAGTTGTCATAAGCCGCAAACAAACCCAGAGCGAAAAGCTACCTAATGTTGCGCCAAACGAATATATCACAACTACCGGTGTCGTCACCGACGAGAATCGAATTCCCCTTTCAGGAGCAACCATTAAAATAAAAAATGGAAGAGTCGTCGCTCTCGCTGATCAAAAAGGCTATTTCGAGATCAAAAACCTCCCTAATAATTCTGTTCTTGAGGTATCTTTCACGGGTTATGCCAGCGAAGAAATCAGAGTGACTTCAGCGAGCACTCTCAATGTAGTGTTAAGGGTGGCCCAAACAAAACTTGACGAGGTGCATGTGGTGGCTTACGGCATTTCTACCCAAAGATTAGAAGTCGGATCGGTTAGCAAGGTATCTTCCAATGAAATATCTTCACAACCAATTGCGGACCCACTTTTAGCCCTAGAAGGCCGTGTCCCTGGGCTATACATACAACAAACATCTGGGGTTCCTGGGGCTTATAGTACTGTCCGCATACGAGGTCAGAACAGCCTTTTTAACGGAAATGATCCATTGTACATAGTCGATGGCGTTCCGTATAGTTCAACATCTCTAACCAGTAATGATATAGGAGGCGGAATTGTCGGTACACCAAGCAATGGCGTCGGGCTTGGCTTAAGTCCTTTTAATAGTTTGAATCCAGGAGACATCGAAAGCATCGAAATTTTAAAAGATGCCTCGGCCACAGCCATCTATGGTTCCCGAGGCGCGAACGGAGTTATACTTATAACTACAAAAAAGGGCAGGGCAGGGCACGCGCAATACGACATTAACCTCTTTTCGGGCATTGAAAAAGTCACCCGAACAATTAAAATGCTAGATACAAGGCAATACTTGAGCATGCGACACCAAGCATTTTCCAATGATAATGAAACCCCGACTAGTACAGATTATGATATCAATGGCTTTTGGGATACGACTCGTTACACAAATTGGCAGAAAGTATTGATCGGCAATCCATCTTCGTTTACTAATGTGCAGGCAAGCATTTCAGGTGGAGATTCGCGTACTCAATTTATTCTCGGTGGTGGATTTAGCAAGCAAGGCACTGTCTTTCCTGGAGATTACTCCGACCAAAAAGCGTCTGGCCATATATCATTAACGCATGCTTCCAGCGACTTACGGTTTCATGCACAGTTTTCAGCAAACTATATCAATAATATTAGTCATCTACCAACAGGGGATTTTACAACCATCACTACTATAGCGCCTGATGCCCCTACTTTATACAATGCAAACGGCACGCTAAATTGGCAAATTAAGGACGGAACCGCTACCTGGGACAACCCATTATCTGCCAATGTGCTTCAAGCAGATGCAACAACGGACAATTTAATTACAAATCTTAGCTTAAGCTACCAGATTGCTTCAGGGCTCTCGCTAAAGGCGATTTTTGGATATAATAGAAGTCAGATGGACCAAACGATCCAGACTCCTGCTATAGCTAACGCTCCCCCAGACGACAGTGATCCGATGAGGAGAACCAATCGCATTGCGAATACCAATGCAAAGAACTGGATACTAGAACCCCAAGCCGAATACCGGCGCAAATTAGCTGCCGGCCAGATTGAAGGATTATTAGGCACCTCATATCAGCAATATCGCTTTTCTTCATCTGGGTTATTATACACTGGATTTGGAAACGATGCCCTGATATCTAATCCACTTGCGGCCACTTCTTTCTTTCTAGTTGGGAATTCAGCCAGTGAATATCATTATACTGCAATTTTTGCGAGAATTCGCTATAATTGGAAGGATAAGTATCTCCTAAACTTTAATGCCCGTCGTGACGGCAGCAGCCGCTTTGGGCCAGGAAATCAGTTTGGTAATTTTAGTTCTGCAGGAGCTGCATGGATTTTGTCTAAGGAATCATTCTTTCAAAAATTAAAGTTTGTTAGTTTTGCGAAGATTCGCGGTAGTTACGGTACATCAGGAAACGATCAAATAGGGGACTACCAGTATATCAGCACTTATGTTCCTAATGGCCAAATCTACCAAGGCGCTTCAATTATTTTCCCGACCGGATTAAGTAATCCTCAGTTCGGTTGGGAACAAGTCCGAAAACTAGAAATAGCAACGGAACTTGGTTTTCTTGCAGATAGGATACTCGTTTCTGCAAGCTTTTATCGTAGTAGGAGTAATAATCAATTAATCCCATATACTTTACCACGCATTACAGGCTACCAAACAGTAATTAAAAATTTCCCCGCTTCGATAGAAAATAGAGGTTTGGAATTTACAATAAATACCATCAATATTAAATCAAAGGATTTTTCCTGGACAACTACAGCAAATCTAACAGTACCCCGAAATAAATTGCTAGCCTTCCCAGGGATTGATAGTTCCGTTTATCGCAACTCGTATTCGGTTGGTCATTCACTCTTTTCTCAGTTTCTATATCACTATACTGGCGTAAATACTCAAACCGGAATATACACCGTTGCGACTAAAGATCCCAGCGGCCAGCCCTCATATCCTGACGATCTCGTATTAAGTAAAGCCATTACGCAAAAATTCTATGGAGGGGTTCAAAACAGTTTTAGATATAAAAATATTCAACTCGATGTATTTATCCAATTTGTGAACCAGACAAGGTTAGATCGCCAAAGCGATTATTATTCAATTCCAGGCACTATGGGAAATCAAAGTACAGCCGTTATGAATAGATGGCAAAAATCCGGGGACCATTCAGATATACAACAGTTCACTCAGAGTCCATCGAACCCGGCCTACAACGCCTATTTTAATGTTACCTCCAGTGATTATGGAATTACGAATGCATCCTTTGTTCGATTGAAGAATTTGGCATTATCATTCTTATTGCCTTCTAGTTGGCGAGAAAAAATCCACCTTCAAAGCGCAAGAATATATGGACAATGCCAAAACCTGTTTACCATCACCAAATATCAAGGGATCGATCCTGAAACCGGACTACTTGGCTTGCCTCCTTTAAAAGTACTCACAATTGGCCTGCAAATTGATTTTTAATAACCTACCTAAAAACATCAGATATGCTTATGAACCAAAAGAATATTGTAACGTTGCTGATACCAATGATAGTTTCGTTGCTTACAGTCTCAGGTTGCAAGAAATTGGTCGAGGTAGGTAATCCAGAAACGAAATTAATTGCTGAAAAAGTATTTGAAGATGGCACTACTGCAACCTCAGCACAACTTGCTATTTATGCGCAAATGGTATCGAACGGAGAATCTTTTAAAATATCCCAGCAATGTGGATTATTGGCTGATGAGTTAAAAAATTATTCGAGAATAACGAGCCAAATCCAATTCTATACTAATTCATTAAATGCGACAACTACATTTGGGATTTGGACAAATGCATATAATTATATTTATCAAGCGAATGCCATCGTACAGGCTTTACAAGCAAATAATCCGCTTACGGAAAGTATCAAAAAGCAGCTAATTGGCGAATCCGAATTCATTCGTGCATTTTGGTATTTTTACTTGGTCAATTTGTATGGGGACGTGCCCTTAACCACTAGTACTGATTATTCTAAAAATAGTCAATTGGCCAGGTCTGGGGCGAATGTCGTCTATCATCAAATTGTAAGCGATTTGTTGGACGCCAGAATAAAGCTGAATACTAACTATGTTGACGTGAACGATACCACAACCACCACAGAAAGAATAAGACCTACCAGATGGGCCGCAAGCGCTTTGTTAGCCAGGACATATTTGTACATGAAGAGATATGATAGCGCCGATTTTTATGCCTCAGAAGTAATTAATAACGCTGAATTATTCGAAATTTTACCAAGTTTAGACGATGTTTTTTTAGCTAATAGCCGGGAAGCTATCTGGCAATTGGGAATCCCAACACCAAATAGCGCAAATACTCCTGACGGAAGAGGTTTTATTTTGACTAGTGCCCCGGCAACAGGTACTTCAAGATCGACTACAATTAGCGAGCAACTGGATTCTGCATTCGAAGACGGAGATTCTAGACAATCGAACTGGATTAGCAATATTACTCGCTCTTCAGGCACGTATTATTTTCCCTTCAAGTATAAAGTCTCGTTGTCAACGGACATAACAGAGTACGTCATGGTTCTGCGCCTAGCAGAACAATATCTGATTCGAGCAGAAGCACGGACGCAGGAGGGGAATACTTCCGATGGTTTAAAAGATCTAAATATAATTAGACGACGTGCGAACTTAGACGATTATACAGGCCCGACTGATCAATCTACTGTAATTGATGCCATTCTTCACGAAAGGCAGGTGGAATTGTTTGCCGAGTGGGGACATCGGTGGCTTGACTTGATCAGGACAACCAAGGTGGGCGCCGTTCTGGGTGCTCCAGGCAATATATGTCAATGGAAAGGTGGCTTGTGGAGCCAAAATTGGATAGTATTTCCCATCCCTCAAACGGAAAGAACTGCTGATCCAAATTTAGGCCAAAACACTGGCTATTGAACAAATTAAAGGTTGTTGTACATCGTAAGCAGGCCGCCAATAGTCAAATTGGGACAATTGTATTGTAGACCTAATGCTGAAGTGTCACCACGATAGGAGCAAACGAAACGTTTGATACCACACGTTCGCCATAAATATAGGATTTCAACAAATAAACTAATCATATGGAAATTCGAGTTGGTGGCGTCGCAGCATTTCTTAAAACATATACATTCTGTACAATTGTTCAACAAGCCGAAGGACCTGATTTTGGACGGAGATTACCCGATTTCCTTTTCGACGTAATGTCAATCTTTTGTCTCTTCTATTCCTGAGATATTTTTTCGACCAAGATTGAAGGAGAAAGAAATAGCGATAAGAATAAATGTCTCAAGCAACTGTCTCCTATTGTCAGGAGGGATGATGATCAAAAGATTACCATGGACGGAAGCAATCCAGCAAATACGATATGAAGGAACTATAAACATAAGTGCAAAAGAAATATAACCCCGGTTTTATTTATTAACAATTTCTCGCGTATGAGCAAAATTAAAATGAAAGTATCTTATCCGTATCGTGATTCCACCCGCACCGTAATCGCAGAAACGGAACTGGAATTAGGGAAGCAGCTATTTGTTTCTTTCAAAGGGACCGAGGTAACAACTGGGCTTGCTGAATCCAAGGAAACGAAGAATACAACACCGTCTCCTGCCAATGAATACCGCTACCACTCGGCCGATCAGACAAAGACAAGTACTTCAAGCCCTTTAAAAGTCACCAACAAGATCCCAACCAGAAACCGCTGGCCGGAGGATAAAGCAACTGAATATTCCTGCGCCGCTATTGTCAGTCTTATGGCGATGAAGCAACAGTCCGAAAACCACAACCGGAACTCGAATGCCAGTCGCCAGCCTGAAGATGCAGAAACCTCAACAGAAAAAGGATAATTTGTTGGTGACGGACGCCAGAACACACGAATACGGCTGACATCCATGCAGGCAGGATCAAAAAAGGAGAAAACGGTCCGATTATGCATGCTAATTGGTCTTCAAATTAAAAAGTGTTGTTAGCAGAAAAACTGACTCGTCAAGAAGAGATAATAGCCGGAGATTACAGTCATTTAAAATTTTACAACTATGGGTGAAAAACTCGTTCGTTTAATGATCGTATTATGCCACCTCAGTTTGGGTGTTTTCAGTCAACCCAAGAACATAAAGCAAAACTTAGAGATAAGCGACTACCCGCAAGTCGGCCGGGCCTGCCCTGATTTCCAAATCCGAAATATCTCCTATTTTCCAAAGAAAGAAGCAGCGTTAACGGACTTCAATGGAAAATGGCTTGTAATCGATTTCTGGAACAAGCATTGTGGGGCATGTGTCGCAAGCTTTCCCAAAACAAGTCAACTACAGAAAATATTTGGCGAGCAAGTTCAATTCATGTTAGTTGGTATACAGGATAGCGATGGCGAAATGGAGACCATTTACAACAAATTTAGAAAAAGGTTTAAACTCGCTCTTCCATGTGCCTTTGACTCTTCCTTAGCAAAGCGGTTTGATATCGGTCCTTGTCCCTATATTATTGTTATAGATAAAGAGGGAATCGTACAAGCAATTACAACTTCGATTGATTCAAATGCCGTTGCATCTTTATTAAAGGGTGATCACCCAAATTTATTCACTGCCTTAAGGAAACACCAGGATAACACTGATGGCTATACCATTCCGTATGATCCAGCCCGACCCTATCTGATTTTGGGTAACGGAGGCATAGACTCCGAATATCTATTCCGATCAGTTCTAACACAATGGAATGCGTCTAGGCATAAGGTCTACATTCCTAACGGAATTGATGAAACATTGAAAGAGGGTAGATTTCAAATTCTGGGAGCCGATCTACAAAGGTTATACAGATTTGCATTTTTTGGCAGAGATAATATAGTCGATGACTTTAACTATGGTAAATATTATCCAACGCTAATTCTTGAAGTCCGGGACCCAGCCAAATTTTCATATTCCTATGTCGAAAGCAAAAACATTTATTCTTATAGTTTATCTGTCCCGCAGAAAATTGCCACACCATTGCGCTTCAAAGAAATGATGCAAGCCGATCTTAAAAACTACTTTGGTTTTAATGCTAAAGTGGAAGATCGTCTTTGTTCCTGCTGGAAACTAGTTTCAACACCAAAAGGCAGGAAACTTTTGCCATCAAAAGGTGGAACCGTATACTTTAAACAGGTTCCTCATGTGCATGTCGAAAGTCGCAATTGGCCTTTCGCTGAATTTCTGAGCCTGATAAGACGATGCACGGATGACATTGTACTGGATGAAACAGGTATACAATCAAATATAGATATGTCAATGGATTTTATTGATACTGATTTTGACGATCTTAAAAAAGCACTAAATAGTCTGGGCCTTGACTTAGTCAAAGCAAAAAGGACTATGAAAGTTCTAGTGATTACCGATTAAATTTCATGACCACTAATAATTTTTATCTAACAATTACCTAGTGATTACCATTACTATGGATGTAAGCAGAACTAATGTTTAATATTAAGATAGTATATTCTAAATTCTAAGTATCGCTGAATTTCTGAAAATTGTTCGATTATTTAGCTTCGTTTAAAATGTTTCTTTATGACCACGTTATTATCTAAGTTAAAGGAGTATATCAAACTTTTTTTAAAGACTTACACCAGCCACATTCTATGTGAGGACAGAGCCAGAGAGGTTAGAATGAAAATGAAAGATCCCAGAGCTTATTATACAGACTGGCCATGACAACATAAATGCATTTCAGTTTCACATGCCCCAACGGCTATAGCGAGTTTCATATAACAAAAATATTACTTAGATTTATTTTACACTTCACATGAATAAGCGATTATTTAAATTAGTTGTGATACCCTTATTAACTTCCTTTTGTTCTACTAATTTATTCTCCCAAAAACAAATTATTGATAGCACCGCAATCAAATTCTGGTATCGGCTTGCGGATTACAATATCAACGAAACAGGAAAATACGCCTTTTATTTTATTGATTCAATAAAGTCGAGAAAACGTACTTTGATAATCCAATCTACTCAAGGTGATTGGTCAAAAACGTTTCCAGGAGCATCCAATCCAAAATTTTCAAACGGAAAGGCCTTTTTCCAAATTCCTGGGGATACTCTTTGCATAATCACATTAGGAACAGAAACAGCCTTGCGAATTTCTCATGTAGATCGCTTTTCGTTGGCAAGCTTTCAGAAAGACGAGTGGCTGGCCTATTTACTCAAAGAGCCCAAGCGATCACTTATTCTTTGGCACACTGGTGACCATCGACGCCAAGTTATTGATTCAGTCGTAAATTATGAGCTAGCAAATAATTGTTCCGCTCTAGTGATTCAACAAAATAGTACGATTGATACAGGCTTAACTTACCAGCTACTGTGGATAAATCTAATTGACGGTAAGTGGACAAATATATGGAAAGGCTCCAAAGCGATTGTCGATTTTTCATTAAATTATGACTCAGATAAGCTCTCTTTTATTGCTCCCAAATTCTTAAATGGCCAGTGGTTCAACACGCTCTGGTATTACAGTGCTGGCATGAAGACTGGCAGGATCGTAATAGACAGTGTAAACATAAAGGATACTACGCTTGTAATAACAACATCCACTCCTCACATCAGCAAAGATGGACATAGGATTTTTTTCAAGGTTTCTCAAAAGGATAGAAATTTTACTAATAACGATGGTGTTAAGGTAGACGTGTGGCGATATGCAGATTACGAATTGCAATCAGATCAACTCACCCCCGTAAAAATGCAGCCCAAGGAGTTTCAGGCAGTGGTAGACATAGAGGGAAAAAATGTGAGATTGCTCCAAGAAACGGGAGAATTATTATTCCAAAGGACTTTGAAATTTAGGGACTCTAGCGTTCTTGTTGTCTCAAATAAAATCTCTAACGGGGAGTATTGGTATGATTCGTCTTCCCTGCCGAAGGCCTTCTTAATTTCAACCCTTAATGGGTCTAAACAGCCAATAAATATTGATCTAAAGAAGTCGAGGTATTTTTACAATTTTAATTACCCAACTTCGCCCAATGGAAGATGGCTCCTTTTTTTCGATGACAACGAAAAAGCCTACTTTACCTACGATACTTGGAGTAAAACCGTTTGTAACATCTCGAAAGGAATTCCCACTACTTTGCTACAAGATCATATTGTAGGAGTAGAATCTTCTTCCACTCCTGGCTTATTAGGTCCCTACTTATCTTCATATTACGATGTTCACTGGTTTGGAGACAATTCAGGGCTGCTCATTTATGACCGCTACGATATATGGCAAGTTGACCCTCACGGCGTAAAGAGGCCCGTTAATATTACCAACGGCTATGGCCGTGCTAATCGGATACGCTTTAAAGTTGCTCATTTGCGGAATGTAGATGAAGATTCACCTTTGGATGTGCATCACAAATTGCTTTTGTTAGCATTTAATACCGTCACTAAATATTCGGGATTTTACAGCTGTACCATCAAACCAAATAGCAATCCAATAGAACTTAGCATGGGGCCGTGGAGCTACCAGGAAGACATTGTCAAGGCATCGAAAGCGAACTTATGGCTGGTGAGTCGAATGAGTTCTTCTAGCTCTACTAATGTTTATTTGACAAATGACTTTATAAGGTTCCGTAAGCTTAGTGATATTCAGCCTGAATCAAAGTTTAACTGGCTCACTTCCAATTTAGTTTATTGGGATCCTTTGGACTCTTCGTTCTGTGGAGTGTTCTATAAACCTGAGAATTTTGACTCCACTAAAAAGTATCCAGTAATCTTAACATATTACGAATTTCAGTCCGATAAATGTTTTAATTTTCAGATTCCCCTATTTACAAATGGAAGTATTAACGTCCCTTATTTTGTGAGTCAGGGTTATTTGGTTTTTGTTCCTGATGTATATTATAAAGTAGGCCACCCCGGGCAATCGGCGTTGAAATATATATCTTCCGCTGCAAGATACCTAGCAACACTTCCGTGGGTTAATCCTTCAAAGATGGCCTTAAACGGACATAGTTGGGGAGGCTATGAAACCAATTACATAATTACTCATTCAAATTTGTTTGCCGCAGCGGCCGAAGCTGCGGGCCCTACGGATCTTATCAGCGGATTCGGAGGATTACGGTTTGGCCAGGGGCGCGGTTCAGGAGAGAATTCACAATTTATGTACGAGATCGGTCAGTTTCGATTAGGAGCGGCTTTATGGAACCGCCCAGATTTATACATTGAGAACTCGCCAATTTTTAGCGTCGCCAATGTTTCGACCCCATTATTAATGCTCGCTAATAAGGGAGATGACAATGTGCCTTTTGAGCAGGCAATAGAGTTTTATTTAGCTCTTTTCCGTTTGGGAAAAAAGGTTTGGCTGTTGCAATATGACGATCAAGGACACATTGTAGTAGGAAAAGCTGCAGTTGATTATACAATCAGATTAAACCAATTTTACAATTATTATCTCAAAGATGCTCCTCCTCCTAAGTGGATGACTCAAGGGATACCGGCTATTTTAAAAGGTGTAGAGCAAAGATATGAACTTGATTCGCCAGATCAAGTTCCGTAAAGCACTTAACACAATGTAAAACGTTATTCCATTGAATCTAGCCACTACAATTCACCACCATAAGGTAACTCCTATGGCACTTATTGTTACCAGCTATATCGAAATTTGGAGGACACGCCACCGAAACCCATGGCTAATCAACAACGAATGTACCTTAAGCTCATATCACTATTTCGCCTGGTTTAACTCTACAAAAGAGGCTGTCTCATAAAGGAGACAGCCTCGCAGTTTTACTTGTCGATTACTAGAACCTATTGATTATTGTATTTCAATAAGTGCGTGCATAAGGAAGACGTATAGATTTTGTACGTTTTTGCACTTATTACAGTAATGCAAGTTTTAAGCCCGCTCGACAAATAATCGCAGAACGAATTCTCATTCGGCAGAGCGACGCAATTTCCGCTTGTCTGTTTTGTGAAATAAAACCCAGGAGTTGTACCAAACTTGGTCGCTTTAGTAGCGGCTACGCCTGCGATTGCGAGAAGGCATGTGGTTACAGCCAGAAAAACTTTTGGACGTTTCATAAAAATAGTTGCTTTTTAGTTCAAAAAGCAGGAAACTTTAATTTAATACTAACCTACTTATACTCGCACCGACAGTAAGCAAGTAGGCTTAACCTTCCTGTCGGGTTTGTCATGACAAATGTTTTCTTTTCAAGAGGCAGATATTTTACAGACGAGCTATCGTTTTAAGTTGATGCCGCACCTTGATTAACCTTCGACAATCCTTGTTTTACACTTCTTTGCAGTCGTTAAGCATTCTAAGACCCACCATTCTGTCAAACTACCTTGTATCGATGTTACTTTTCATTGCTGTATAGGGATGACCTACACTATCTGGATACTGATATCTCATTAAGAAGTTTATTATTCCACAGTTACCTTTAAAAAGGTCTGCAGTAACCAGCGTTGTTGTAAGCGGCAGCCAGTAGACTTCGGTTTCCGAAAAGGATTTACAAACATGAATAAGGTGTTGTGCTATCCAAGTAGCCCTTTCGCGCCATTGTTCATCATTTAGCGCATCGTATGCTTCCAAGTACACTTGTCCTAATCCCGCCAGACCAGTGCCCAAGGTTAAATCAACTGCAATGGGATAAAAGCTGATTCGGCTTAGCAACTTCGTTGTAACATCGCGGTATATAGATGTTTTAAACAGTTGGTATCCCTTAATGAATGGCAAAGCCGACTCTGGAGTGTCAAAACGATCTGCATCCTGCTTGTTTGCTTTACGATTTATCATTGAACCTGTATTGGTATTTTCCAAGAACTTTGTTGCTTTTTGAGCCAAGTAATCCAGAGCTCTCAAAGCGCTCTTTTCTATTTCTTTCGTAGGGAAGTATTGGAAACAACACAACAAGAACCAGGTGATCCCGCCTGTTCCAGTCTCAAACGTGGAGAATATGCTATTTGGACTGCTCTGGGTAGACGAGTAGTTCCACGATCCGTTAGGCTCCTGAGCGCATATAACTTTTGAGACAAAGGCTTCCAGTAGAGGATGAAGATTTTCCTTCGCGATATAATTACTGACTTTTAATAATGCGAGGCCTTGCCCTGAAATACCATTTGCCAAGTTTAAAGTAGAGGACAAGTCGGCAAAGCAGGAAAGCAATATTTCGCGCATCTTACTTGAATCGTCCAACATCCCCGCGTCCATTCCTTCTTTAATCGCGACTGCTATTCCAGCTCCCCCGTACCACAAGCCGTTAGAGTAACTTTCCTTATTAGGAAAGTAATGATCCTTAATGTAAAGCCAACTGTTTCTGTATGACAGCATGCTTTCTTCGATATTAAAGCCAATTTTTTTTGCTTGAGAAACTACAAATAAGGGCCCAGCCATGCCAGTATGCCATCCTAAATAGTTTGCCAGTTCCATTTGTTCATTACCAACATGGGTCTCTCTCATTTGCAGCGCCGAATGCCACGGCCCATTCGAAACCGAATATTCTGGATTTCCTAAAGCATTTATACTGTTTTGAATAATTGTGCCTAATTCAGCATGCTGTTGAATGGAATTATCATTCCACTTGGGTACGCCAACCTTACCATTTACATTATTTTCAAAATAATACGATAGAATATGTTTCACTGTCGATAATTCCAATCTTTTATCTTCTTCGATTTCCAAGCACGAAGCAATCATGTCACTTATCATTTTATCCCCAGTAAAAAAAAGTAAGTCTTTTTTCAAACGCCTCTGTGACTGATAGTCAAACTTGACTGCGGGAAGATTGGTAAACACTGCAATCATTAACGCCCCTAATCCATAAATATCATCCTTATATGTCGGTATCTCTAAGTTCATTTGCCGATTGGACATATGACCTGGAGTTCCTAGTCTAAAGGGAGGATTGGGTGTTTGGCTCGAAACCGACCAAGCAAGCTCCATATCAATTAAATAAATATTTCCTTTCTTATCAATTATAAAGTTTTCCGGGGTCACATCACGATGAATAATGCCAATTTTATGCAATTCTTGAATGATCGTCACTATATTCATAATAATTCTTCCTATTTCCAGCCGTTTATTCAACGATAAGTGTATCCAACAAGTATTGTTATAGCATGAAGAAAGCCAGGCAGTCAATGACCTTCCATCAATAAATTGCATGGCCAGGTAGGCGTCATTATTTTCCTCGAAATAGTCAAATACCTTTGGAACAGGTATTGTTGACGGTAGTTCATTATAAAGTTTAAGTTGCCATTTAAGGCGATCCTGTATGTCTCTCCCGTTTTCATCATCGAACATGTGTAAACGGCCCTGCTTAATAAGACAAGATTTTATTTGCCAAAAATTGCGGAAATACAGCGCCCTAATCACATCGCCTTTTGCATCTGCTTTTATCACTTCAAGAGGATAGTACCGCGAATTTAAGAGCTTCTTCGCTTTGGAACACTCCCGCTCTGCTATACCTCCGAACGGCCATGGTACATCTTTAGGAATCGCAAACGGTACCGCGTAGGGATCGGGCATTAAATCCCCATTCGGAGCGTAAATGTATTTAATAATATCGCCGTTTGGCCCTTTTCGCAAGACAGGGTTGAAAGAACCATACCTGACGTACACTATGCCGGCGATGCGTCGGTCTGTTGGAATCTTTGGACCTCTAAAACCACCTGTAAAAGAAATAAGTAGTTTGACTATTTCGGTTGCTTTGTCTGCATTCGTTGGGTAAATTTTAATAATCTTGCCAAGATTAATATATCCTAAGCTGCCTGTGAGTAACAATTTTACCGTGTCGCTATCCCTAACTATTTTGAACGGGAACTGTAAACCGACAAGTAAAGGAACAACCAGCCTAAGCAATTCTACTACCTGAATACGGATAACAGAAAGATGCACAATCCAGCCCTGCGTTAGTTCTATCTCCCCTACTTGCCAGTAATAATCTGAAGCAGAGTATGATATTCCCATCTCGCAAAGAATATCTGAGTAATCCAGATTTTGCTCAGCAATAACCGATTGTGTCAGTGAGATATTAGCCATATAAATTAGAGCGACTTAATTTTGTCAATGTATTGAACGATCTCCTTTGCAGTAGATTTGCCAGCTAGAATAGCTCTCAGTTCCTTTCGCCGATTGTAAATAAGTAAATAAGGTGGAACTGCAGATTTAAAATATTTGGTAAATGAAAAGGTGTAATCTTGGGCCAGAACAATGTTTTGGTATTTGGATATATTGTAAACCGAATTAAAAATTCTCATTCTATCAATGGATTCATTCGCAATGAAGTAGAATTGAATTGTTTTAAAATCCTTAATATTCTTTAAAATACCTTCCGTTTCCTCCTGGCAATGTTCGCAGTCCGGGCTAAAATAGAGAAGTATTGTTGCTGAGCTTTCCTCGTTTGGATCTATTGTTATATGCGTTAGACTGTCTAATAATAATAGGCTAATTGGAGGTAGTTCATTTTTGTGTCGACACCCAAAAGTGAGACCCGAAAAATAGAATAGAATGATAAAATACTTGAAAACGTTCATTTCGTAAGATTTCAAAATATAAACTAGGTTAAAGAAAGTAAATTCGTTTCTTCATTGGATTTTCGCTTGTTTAAGACAATAGCAAATATTGACAAAATAGTTATCGCCAAATTAAAATACATATGCTGATGCCAGTTCATCTTTTGGATAATGCCACCGCAAGAACAAGGCAGATCGTCCGGTGACTGCAGCATAAATGCAACGTATAGAGTGAAAATTGCCATTAGAAAAGAAGAACTGTATAATGCAACAACTCTAAGCTTGGGTGCAAATTTTAGCATCGGTAGGAGCAACGCTATGGCAATAAAAATCTCAACCGATGGAATGACTACCGAAATCATAGGTGCAAAGCTTCTAAGATAAGGAGATTTTAAAAGCACAGCTCTGAAATGCGCCAAATCGATAATTTTTGCGAGTCCTGTATAAAGAAATAAAAAGATCAATAAACAGGAGACAATATCGATGAAAATATATTTCTTCATTGCTAACGTTTTTTTGATTCGACCGTTGATGTCGTATGATATTCTATTTGCAAACGTTTGTAGACCGACTCAATTAATATTACCCCTATGGAGGTGTTAATCACCGTAGATATTATTTGATATCTTAAAACAATGGGTGACGCTAAAACGCTAAACATAAAGTTTAACAGCCAATACGCTAAAACAAAAAATAGTATTTTTAGATTGTTTTTACTGTACACCTTAACGATGACTTTGGCGCAGATTCCAACAAACAATAAGACATTCACAATTGCCGCAAATATAGGATACCAAGAAATTGTTTGGATATAACGTTTTCGATCATTCTTTTCCATAACTTTTTGACTTGTGTATTGGAACCAATCTTTTGCTAATCTACCTACACTGTCGTCACCCATGTTGTAAACACTTAAGAATTCTAGCGGAGGTGCAACATATTTCAAGGCATTTAGGGCCAAAAAGCTTTTCAGGAATTCGATTGGATATTTGTGAATTAAATAATAACCATATGCTGAGTAAAGAGGTCCTTCAGAAGCCCATTTTTTAAAATATGAGGCGGTACTGTCCTTTGCCCATTTCCGGTTCATGTATTGAATAAGCGGTCCCTTGCTACTCCATAAATAAAAATATGTTGTAAGGGAATCCTGGTGCGACAACTTAACTTTATTTAGGGTGTCCATATGTTGTCTTACCATTCGCTCAAGTTCGCCAAATTCCTGGGGTATAGTTCCTCGTTTTTCGGGTGATATATGCTCATACATATATAAAGCATTATTCGCCAACTGCCAACCACCGAATGCTGAGAACTGCCGTTTCCCAGTCACTTCTTCCATCTTATTGCTTGTATATAAAATAGAACCACTGACCAGGATCACTCCGAGTCCGACACCAATCATTTTACGATGCCAAGCTTGCCGTGAAAGGACAAAGGCCAGTAGAGTGATCAGTGGATAATAAATGGCATTATACCGCATCATAAAACAGGCCATTAGCAGGACTGCCTGTACCAAAATCTGCCAAAGCTGTGGTAGAAATATCACCCAAAGAAGACTACTCAGCCAAAGGAAGCTCAACCCTATGAATAGAGCATCAGCAGATATGTAGTTGCTCATGTAGAGTGCGACGGGATTAAAAAGAAAGAAAGCATACAGCAGATTCTTGACCAGGACGCCTGGCTTCAAAAAATACAACAACGTAAACAAGAAAACGAGGCCGCTACTCTGGATACAGAGATATTGAATCCCTACCACCACTTTATCTGAATGGGTAAACACGCTGATCAGCCTTAAAAACTTTGAATAAGCCACTGGCCACATATTTACATCCGCGTTGCTGTACGCCGCTTCGAGATAACCATAAGAGTCCGGCATATAATTCGCAATGGGATACCTGACCTTAAAGAGAATAAATTGCATCACGAACGCGACAAGCGCAAACAGCATGTACGCCCTATTCGCTTTGTTCCTCCATATGTAATCCGCGAACGAGGGCTGATGCACTCCTGGGATCGGGGACGGCCTTTTAGCTGTTTGTTCTTGCTGCAGAGCTTCTGGCTTAGGCTTCTCCTCATGATATTCCTGTTCCGTATTGATCGCCCATAAATTAGCCTTACTTGTCTCACCTGCAACGATATTGTCCACCGCCACCATTGCCGTCAGCATAGAATGATCCGCATTATTGTATTTATGCATCCCGTTCCTGCCAACGAGAAATAAATTGGCAAACTTGTCCGTAAAGCCCTGGACAACCTTAAACCTATCATAGGTACCGAAATATGCCGGGTAGGTCTTCTCCATCCGCTTGACGGTGGCATCTAGCACATCCTCCGGCCGCGCCAGTTCCATCTCCTCCAGTTCCAGCATAGCTGTCTGCTTGATCGCTTCATCATCCAGACCCCAGAAGGCATCCGTCTTATTGCAGAAATATTCCATCCCGATCCAGGTTGCATTCGGGTCTTTGATCATCCCGTCGCCCCAGTTGTTATAGATCATCAGCCGGCCTACCTTGACATCCCTTTCCTGTATATAAATCCAATTATCCTTCAGCTCTAATTTCTCATATATACCCTGCTTATTCCTGGCACAGAGTTGCTTCAATAAAATACCCACGTTGATAAAATCCCGATATTGAAGTCCCGCCGCTATCTCTCGAACTTCTTCAGGCACGGAACCGTCCAGGCCCGCAATGAGCTCCTGTACAGGCATCGTAGAAAAGAAAATATCCCCTTCCCATGTCCTAACCTCTCCGTTGACGCTGTCGACGGTGGTAACGGCTTCTATAGCTCCTTCCGCCTGGCGTATTAGCGTAACATCCTGATTTAAATAAACCTTTCCTCCTCTCTCCTGGACTTGACGGGCCACCTCCTCCCACAACGAACCTGGCCCCTTTTTGGGATATAAAAACTGCTCAATCAGACTCGTTTCAACCTCTCTTTGCCCAATAGCCCTCCCTTTACTTTTTCCAAGGCTCTTCACAGCCTGTGCGATAGCCTTGCTGAGCGATACACCTTTGATCCGCTGAGCCCCCCACTCAGCAGAGATCTCATGACAGGGAACCCCCCAGACTTTTTCCGTATAATCTTTAAAGAACAACAGATACAGCTGCTTACCGAATTTATTGATGATAAAATCCTCCAGGCTTTTTTGAGGTTTACGGGGGAACAACCGCACCCATAAAAAAGAAAACAATATCTCGATCGTACGTATTAATCCCAGCGTGCGAAGCATACCTATACTGAGCTGTAAGGGATAAGCAAAAAATTTACGAAGAAAATATATACGCGTAAGACGCCGTATAACCAGCATTACTTTATCCGGATCACCGGGGACATTCTGCTTCCCTGCGCCTACTGTCCTGCTCTTATTCTGATAATGAACAGTCAACTGTTCCTTTTTATCCGTATCCTGCAGCGGGAACATCTTCAACCACCATTCCATCACCCTATCCGACTTAGAGAAGAATCTATGTGGCCCCATATCCATCCTGTTGCCTTTATAATCTATAGTACGGGATATACCACCTATGTGCTCACTTTTTTCCAAAACAATCGGTATAATATCTGTTCTTTCAAGCAGCTCAAAGGCCGCTGTTAAGCCAGCTGGTCCCGCACCTATAATAATCGCTGTCTTTGTCATAGCCTAGGAGATTTCAGGAGTTAGTGAAGAATAATTCATTCCTTCGTTTTTCTTAAGGGTAACTACCTCCAGTTGATCAGTGAGCAGCATCGTGAAAGCCATAAAGGCAATCATTGGAAAGACCTGGTACCGGATAACAATGATGTTTGCAAATATGCTGAACAGGCAGTTCAAGAGTAAAAAGATGCTAACAACACCTATCGAGTAATTGAATTGCCGGGATGCTTGCTTCCAGGCTTTGCGACGTAGAAATAAAAAAATAGATATCGCGTAATAGAGATTCAACAGGCAGAATAATGGAGTAAATATGAATAGCAAAATGCCCTGAAAGGTTAGGGAAATCGCACGAATTTTCAAACTATGGAACGCGAACCAGTAAGCGGCGACAGGCCAAACCTCATACGACCCTAAATTGTATACCTCTAATTTCTCCAAGGGAGGCAAGAAATAATTTTTTGTATTAACCAGCAAGTAATAACGCGCATAGGCAAGGGGATGTCTTTTTATCAGGAACAGTCCGTATTGGCCAAACACAGGTGCCACTTTCCCCCATTGTTGTATGCTGCCAAAATCCTTTGTGTGTCCATATAGTTTTTGCATATACTGTTTCAAAGGCGCTTCTGGCTGACGGATAAAGAAGTTGGCTACGTAAGAAGCTAACTGATCCTGCGGCCGGTAGGGAGAGCTAAAATACTTCCTGGCGATCTGGTCCAGATCAGCCGTCTCAGGCGTCGGAAAAGATGTACTATCTTCTTCAATGAACCCGCGCATATATAGTGCGTTATTCCCCCACTGCCAGCCGCCGAGTATGGGCGGGAACTGGGCAGTACCCGTCAATTTTTTGGCAGCATTAGCTGAAAAAATAATAAATGGAATAATAAGTAGTGGCCCAGACACAATTCCAATAATTTTTCGCCATATTACTTGCCTGGAAATTATAAAGGTTGCAGCTGAAAGAATCGGATAAAACATGGCATTGTACCGAAAAGTAAACGCAATAAAAAACACTACCGCGTGTAATGCAATCTGATAGGCCTGTGGCCGGTGAATGATCCAGATCAGCTGCGTCAACCAGATAAGACTTAGCGCAATAAAAATCGCGTCGCTGGTGACGTAATTGGCGAGGTAAAGATTCAGTGGATTGAAGAAGAGGAAAAGACAAAGGGCCGTACGTGTGTTTTTGCCCGTTGGGAAGAAGTAAACCAGCGTGTGGTAAAAATAAAGCGCACTCACTTCCAAAAACAAATACTGGAATAAATTCAATGCTGTGGCGGATTGCGTAAACCAGTGAAATAGTCCAAGAAACTTGCTGTAACCAATTGGCCAGATGTTGACATCGAGGTGATCAATGGCTGCTGCTATATAACTATAACTGTCCGAAAAGAAGTCGGGGAAGGGATACAGTAACTTAAAAATGATAAACTGTAGGATGACCAGACCCAAGATGAGCAGGCTATAAATTTTATTTTCTGCATAGAGGTAAGTAAAGAAACTCTTTTGGCTCGGCTCTTGTTTGAGTAGCGATCCCGGGAGGTAAAGTGAAGGCGTTTGACTAGCCGGCGTGTTGATGAGCGTTGCCTTTTTCATGCAGTTTAATAGAATAAAGTTGACATTTCGATGCAGGAAAATGAACCTGGCGGGCGTATCCCCAGAAACCTTATTAGAACCGGTAGCTTACGCACCAGCCAGGTCTTTTATGATGGAATTGCTATTGATCAGACGGCCTTAGCCTATACACAGAATTTAAAATCCACAGGTTTAAGAGTCAAAATTGCTACGTACTACCAAGACTAATACCACTTAAGAATTAGAAGGAAGTTTTTCGTAATTCATGGATTTGTTCAGACAGGCACAGGATCACATTATTTATTAAGTGTAAATTATATTAGAATGGTAGCCTTTTCAAGGCAAGCTGTCGCCTTTTTGGAGAAACTGTTCGTCTTTTTTAGCTGCCCCCTTCTTTAGTCCAATTAATGCGCAATCCAGGATTGTCGATTTTAAGCAATTGCAAGGCCCTTGAAGAATTTATTAAACCAACATAGCCGTTATTGTATGGAATTGTGATATATTTGAGAACTCTTAAATTAGCCGCTATTTCATTCCTAAAGGCTTAAAAATCAACTTTTAACGGTAATTCCCCTTTTATGAAACGCCACCTTGCCATTTGCTGTTCAAAGACTGTTTTTTTTCTAATAAATGTTACTGCCACATTTATTGTTTCGGCCCAGCACCCTATGTCGGTTCACGCTTTCAATGGCCCCTACAAAGGGGACTGTTTGGAACGAATCGCTTTTCCCATCGGCGGCATCGGTGCAGGTATGTTTTGCCTCGAAGGAACCGGCACCATCTCCCATATGTCCATCCACAATAACCCGGATGTGTTCAATGAACCACAAATGTTTGCTGCTATTTCCATTAAGGAAATACCCAACAGCGCGCGGGTTCTGGAAGGGCCTGTCCCAAACTGGAAAAAATTCGGACAACGCGGAGCTGCACGGGGAGCAGAAGGGACAACCTTCGGACTCGCGCGGCTTCATGACGTGGAATTCCAAGCTCATTTCCCATTTGGTGAGGTTACTTTGAGCGATAATGAACTGCCGCTAAGAGCTTCTATCAGGGGTTGGAGTCCTTTTATTCCAGGGGATGCAGATAACGCCAGTAAGCCACTGGGCGCTTTGGAATACCAGTTTCTAAATACTGGGGACAAACCTTTCAACTATATTTTTTCCTATAATGCTGCTAATTTTTTGGCGCTGCAGGACCGGCGTGCTCCCGTCAACCCAGCTTTGGGTGCCAACAGAATTAGGCCAATAGGAGGGGGATTTATCCTGGAACAAGAAGGCACAGAGCATAACCCCGAGCAGCAAGGGGCTTTTGCTATCTTCACCGATGCAGCCGGCGTGACGGTTGATCATTGCTGGTTCCGTGGCGGATGGTGGGATCCGTTGTCCATGGCCTGGAACAAAATAGCTACTGATGACCTGTCCCCTGTTGAGCCGGTGGAAAAAGATGCACCGGGCGCCTCGCTATATGTACCGTTCACCTTGCACCCGGGAGAGAAGAAAACTATTCGGATTATGATCGCTTGGTATTGCCCTTATTCGATGCTGCGTACTGGTCCGGCAATCACTAAACCTACCGACAGCGTTGTAACTGACCGTTCGACCGAGCTCCCTTCGAAATATTACAAGCCCTGGTACAGTCACCAATATCCCAATGTGGAGGCAGTTGCTAAATTTTGGGAATCTAATTATGATACGCTGCGCGTCAAAACCCGGCTATTTTCAAGCACTTTTTACAACACGACATTGCCACCGGAAGTCATTGAAGCAGTAGCCGCTAACCTGGCCATTCTTAAATCTCCCACCGTCATGCGCCAATACGATGGCCGTTTTTGGGGGTGGGAGGGCTGTAATGATAACCAGGGCAGCTGCGCGGGTTCCTGCACGCATGTTTACAATTATGCACAGTCGTTGGCTCATCTTTTCCCTAGCCTGGAACGGAGTATCCGCGAAACGGAGTATCACGAATCCATGGATGCCCTGGGGCATCAAAATTACCGCACCGCCATGCCTATCCGACCCGCCGGTCACCAATACTATTTCCCGGCTGCTGATGGGCAACTCGGCAGTGTCATGCGTGCCTACCGAGACTGGCATATTGGAGGCAACACCGGATGGATCAAAATGCTGTACCCGAAAATCAAACTCAGCATGGACTATTGCATCGCTAGTTGGGATCCTGGCCATAAAGGCGTATTGGAAGAACCCCACCACAATACTTATGACATCGAATTTTGGGGCGCTGAGCCAATGTGCTCGTCTATTTATCTTGGCGCTCTGGAGGCAGTGATAGCTATAGGATCACAGCTCCATCAGAATGTATCGTTGTACCAGGAATTATTGCGAAAAGGCAAAATCTATGTAAACGACAACCTCTTTAACGGCGAATACTTTGAACAAAAAATCCAATGGGAAGGGCTGAAGGCTCCAAATCCCATTGAGTTTGCCAAAAATGCCAGCGATGGCGGGGAGGTTTATTCACCCGAAGCGACTCACTTGCTTCAAAAAGAAGGGCCAAAATACCAATACGGTAAGGGCTGCTTAAGCGATGGCGTGATCGGCGCTTGGGAAGCGCAGGTTTGCGGCTTGCCTATACCTTTGGATACGGCAAAGGTCGCACGGCACCTCCAGTCTGTGTACAAATACAATTTTAAACAGGACCTGTCCGATTTCTCCAATCCCCAGCGACCTTCATTTGCTCTGGGCAATGAGGGCGGTTTATTGTTATGCACCTGGCCCCAGGGGGGCAAATTATCGCTGCCCTTTGTCTACAGTAATGAAGTCTGGACTGGTGTAGAATACGAAGTAGCGTCGCACCTGATGTTCTCAGGCAATGTCCAAGCGGGATTAGACATCGTACGGACTTGCCGAAAACGCTATGATGGCTCTATCCGCAACCCTTTCGATGAGTATGAATGTGGTCATTGGTATGCCCGGGCTATGTCCAGCTATGCGCTCCTGGAAGCTTTAACAGGCGTCCGCTATGATGCGGTAGTCCAGGTGCTGTATGTCGATTCTAAAGTCGGTGATTTCACCAGCTTCCTGTCTACCGAAACAGGCTTTGGCACGGTCAGATACCAATCTGGAAAGGCGACTCTTGAGGTCGTCTACGGTTCCATCCCAGTTAGACAGGTTAAGGTTAACCATCAAGCTCACTAATAATATTTAACGACGACCTCCTTAGGCAACAGCGGTTGAAACGCCAGTAAATTACTTTTCAGCAGCGGTCCTGCAGACTGGTCAACAGCATAAAAGGAGACAATATCATCCCCACAGGCTACATTATTGGGTATTTTCCAAGTTGCAATTTTATTCCATCGGCTGAGCAGCGCCGGATAATTGAAGACATCATAAACGACGGCGATCTTCACTGCCTCTTTTTTAGTAAGATAATCCAAAAAATCCGGGGAATTGTAGTGTTCCCGTCTGCTTCTGGCAATATTGATATTAGCAAGACCAACCAAATCAATTATATTGCCGGCAGTCAGATAGGAAACGGCTCCTATGTCTCCAATGGCTGCCTTTTCATTGTAATAGTACTGGTGAAGGAACTGCCCCATTTGGTACTGTTGCTCAAAAATGTTGACACATGCCTGACGCATTTCCCCGAAAGCGGTTTTGCTACGCATAAATACCGGAAATACCAACAGTATAAGGGTAAAGACTGCAATATATTGAAAGGCGCTTCTTTGAGAGGTCCAAACCTTTCCAGTATATTTTGCCAACACTACTCCTAGCACCAACGAAGATACGCCAATCAAGTAGGCTTCATAGCGTGGAAAATGAGCATATCCCGTAATAGACAGGTGCAGCAGCACACTTGCCGTCAGAATAAGCAGCATAGACCGGTAGGCTGATCCGGGCTTCATCTGACGAATAAACACCAGGTAGGAAAGGGGTAACAGTAATAAGATTCGCTGTGTAGCAATGGTATTGTAACCGACGATAGAATAGGAAAGCTTGATATACAAGGTGTCGGTGAAAAAATCGATCAATCCGTCCATCGTCATAGGTGGCATGCCAGACTTTAGCAAGACCGAGTTGGGGAAAAAGTAATTGCCGTGATAGAGCGAAAAAATACCGAACAAGAAGATGGGCAGAAGAGAATATAAAACGAGCTGCACAGCCGATAAATATCTGCGGCACAAAAGCAGACCGATGGCAGCAAATCCGATCATAGGAATAGCCTCGTAGCGAGTAGCCGTAAAAAGCGCCCCGTATAGATATACCTTCCAGGATAATTGCCACTTAGGCTGCCCTGATGCTAAACCACGTTCCAAGTCCCCGGCAAAAGAAGTCAGGAATAGAAAACAGAATAGGATTTGCAAGACGTGCTCCATGCCAGCGATGGCCAAAACAGGTAAAGGCGTGAGTATAATCATCGCCAGCAGGATTAGCAATTGTGCCGTTGGGAGCACCGCCTGCCGTTGCAACCATCGTTGAACGACGATAATGAGCGCGACACCCGCTGAAATATTGACTAACAATGGAATCACAGCCACGGGGCCGGCTATTTTAACTGCTGTGGCCAATATGACCGGGTAAATAATTGATGAGGAAGCGGATACGAAGTCATGCGCGTTAATACCCCAATTGTAATACAGCGCAATATTTTTCGCAATTGCCAGGTGGATAAATGTGTCGTCAATGGGATAGGCTAGTGTACCATGTGTGTCCTGCAGCACCGAGTATTCGATAAAGGCAATAGGCAACAGAAAAGCCAATATAGACAGAACAATAATACCCGTTGGCTTTAATAAGGGATGAGTCGATGGCATAAAATAAGTTTTTGTATTTTATCAGGAAAATTCAAAATTGTTGCTTCCTTGACTAACTGACGGTGCCAATCCGATAAAACCAGGTTCATCGTCAATTATACGCGAACGGTAATCCTGCGCACTAACGCCATTCTGCTTTTTGAATTGCCGCCCAAATTGCGTAACAGACCTAAAACCGTGCTTAAATGCAATGGCCTTGATTGGTATACTGTAATCGGAAAGCTCTGCAAGGGCATGTTCGATACGGACTTTGCTTAGGTATCGATGTATGCTTAAGCCTGTCAAGTGTCGAACCACTTTTTGCAGCAGCTTGACATTCATATTAATTTCGTCTTCCCCGGCAAGGTTTTCAGCGGAGATTTTTTCAGAATAATACCGGTCTATATAAGCAATAGCTTTATATCCCCGTTCAAGATCGAACGTAGTAAATTTTCCATTGATAGGCATAAATGGTAAAGTTTGTGTACTTGTAATTAGGATCCCATTGTTTGCAAATCCTTCATCTGACCAGCAAACCCAGTACGAACAACCCAAACCAAATGACCTTATGCCTAAGTGAGCCATCCCCTGACGGATAGACTCGAAACATCCGGCCCAGGCTGTTCTTTACCAGGTTCTATATAGGATTGCTAATTGATCAGAGGTCTATTCTTAACCTTATCGCTATTAAATAAATTGAATCTATATGCAAACTACACCCGTCGAATGTCCTCATCAAGTCCATCTTTGTCCCGGATGCGGCAGCAGAAATTCAGACCGCGCATCGCAGCCTATACTCCATTGGCGTCATCGAAGTGATCTCTTTAAACCTCCGGCAGAAATGACTTTCCGTTTTAAAACCGACGGAACTCGCAACGGCTTTCAGCGGATATCCTGTATCCGCCAGTATCGGCATCGCCTGCTCGATCCGCACTTTGAAATGATATTCGTGCAATGTAAGACCGGTTCTCTGTTTGATGCCGGCCCGGAGCTTCTTGATGCCCATCCCAACTTCTATGGCTAGTTGTTCGATGGAGATAGCATCCCGGTAATGCTTTTTGATGTAGGAGAGGGCCTGGTCCACGCAGGATAGATCGTACAGGCTTAGTTGGATTTTTCCATGCAGACGCATAATAGGAAAGGTTAGATTGATGGATAAGACTTCGCTTACTATCAATCAGAGCAATAACCCGGTGAATGAATGCCGTTGAAAAAATATGGTTTATCTACCTTGAAGATCCTGCCCGCATATGCAAGAGGGGAATGGCGAAATAAGAGGACTCCTTTGCTTTTAACAGGCGTATAGTTGCTTCCTGAACAAAGATAGGAGGGCGAAAATAATGGAATAGGTCAAATCAGGACTATTTCGAGACAAAATTGAAAATGACCGGTATTGGTCTCTTCATCTATGCCCGTTGGTCTTCCGCTGCTGTGCCGGCGTATGACCGTAATATTTCTTATAGGCTTTTGAGAAATGCTGTGTATTGGCGTACCCGGTGGCATAACCAATGTCATCGACCTGGCCGTCTGTGTCATTGAGAAGTCTCTTTGCCTCTTTCATCCGGACATGCAGGCGATATATAAGCACACTGCTCCCATAGAACTGCTGGAACCCGCTCTTCAGCTTATGCATATTCAATCCTACTTTGCGGGACAGTATGAGGAGGGAGATAGGCTTGTCCAGGTCCTTCAGTAATTCATCTTTTGCTGCATAGATCTTCTCGATCTCTTCTTTGCGGAAAAAGATCCTGTCGATCATGGGGCTATTGGTTATTTTTTCCAGGACGACGATCAGGAGCTCCATCACCTTTGTAACGGTATAGAATTCCCGTACGCTGCCCATATACTGGTTTTTAAGTATCTCATCCACGATACGGGTCATCTCGATAGTCGTAATCTGGTTGAGAGGGCAAAGGAGAGCGGCTTCCCTCTTTGCGATCTTGTCGAGGAATGCGGCCAGTACAGGGAAATAATCGGCCAGCTTGCCTAGAAGCTTTGGCGAAAGATGTATATCGAAGGTTGTATAGATACGTCCTGCCTGTAGGCTCAGCAGGTTGTTCACGGAAGGCACATACAGGAGGTTAAAGCTGCCGTCATGCAACTCCCTGTCTCCCAATCCTTCACCATGGTATGTAAAAGTGTTGTTGAGACTGAACTGCAGCTCCAGCTTGGGAAGCTTACTGATACTACTAAAGCTGCTGTCTTTTAACAGGAGGTAATTACTGTACCAGATCTCCGCCTCAGGGGTCTGCACCTGCTGGAAAAGGAAGTCGCCAAATGATCCCGAGACGGTCACGGGGATAAATCCCTTTAACAAATAGGCTATTAAGGGGGGAGGGACGATAGGTGAATAACGCAGGCCTCCGGAATTGTCCAAGCTTAGAGCAGTATTCATACAAATAAAATTTAGCTAAAGCAATGTAATACTGCCGGAAAGGTCATATTAAAAAAAATAATTAACCCGGTTTCTTAACCGGAAATGATAATCCATATATGTTTTCATTTAGCGTCCCCGCTTTTGAACGGCCCCCGCTTTTTCGGGCTGGCGACGGCAAGTGCCGAACAATCGCTATTTTTGGGCTGTTAGGATCTCTTATGAAAAAAAGGCAATTAGGCCGGAGCGGGCTACAGGTAGCCCCCCTGGCATTGGGCGGCAA
>Ga0105239_10001707_pt1 | contig 28930 bp, 25 predicted proteins | sample KBSC44metaG_FD_92761 | JGI IMG/M metagenome (GOLD analysis project Ga0105239, IMG submission 92761) | Corn rhizosphere microbial communities from Kellogg Biological Station, Michigan, USA - KBS C4-4 metaG | ecosystem: Host-associated > Plants > Roots > Rhizosphere > Soil | place: Michigan, USA...
CGGCGGCGCGGAACATCGGTCGCAACAGGTAACGGCCGCCGACGACGACCAGCGCAATCGTCGCGATCACGCGCAACGCGGCCAATGCTTCCGCGGCGGCGCCCGCGTCGTGCATGGATGTTCCGCCAAGGATCGGAATCAGGGCGAGGATCGGGATCGCCGCGACGTCCTGGAACAGCAGGATCGCGAATGCGAGCCGCCCATGCGGGCTGTTGAGCTCCTTGCGCTCGGCCAGCAGCTGCAGGTCGATCGCGGTCGACGACAGCGCGAGCCCGAGGCCGACCACCAGCGCCGCTTTCCACGCGAGCCCGCAGGCGAGGGCGCCGCCGCCGATCAGCGCGGCGGTCGCGACGACCTGCAGCGCACCGCTGCCGAAAACGCTGCGACGCATGACCCACAGGCGTTGCGGCGACAGCTCCAGGCCGATCACGAACAGCATCAGGACGACGCCGAGTTCGGAGATCTGCGCGATCTGTTCGGTGTTGCCGATCAGGCGCAGGCCGGACGGCCCGATCAGTGCGCCGGCGGCGAGGTAGCCGAGCACGGCGCCGAGCCGCCAGCGCTTGGCCAGCGGCACCGCCAGCACGGTCGCGAGCAGAAGCACCACCGCGTATTGCAGGAAACCGTGATTTTCCACGCGCACTCCGCCGTTATGGCGCGAAGTATCGCATGCACGATGCGCTGGTCGACCCGGGTCGGCTCGTCGCAGCCCGTGAGATGACCAGCGCCCAACCTGCGCGCCTCGTCCTGCCGCCGGAGTCCGCCATGTTCGTCACGCCGCTTTCGTTGCCCGCCCCCCGGTCCGCCGCGCGCCCGCTGCAGGTGCACTCGAGTGTACGCGCGTCGTGGCCGACGGCGTTGCTGCCCGTACGCATGAATCCTCGTCCGCTGTTGATGGCGTGGTTGCTGATCGGCGTGGCGGCGCTGCTGTTCTGCCCGAGCCTGCGCTTCGACGCCCGATTCGGCGCGACGCTGTCGTTCTGGCTCGTCGGCGCGCCCGCGATCGACCTCGCGTGGATCCTGCGCGCGCGTATTTCCCCGCTGCTGCACGGCGCCTGGATCTCGTGCCGCGCAGTCCGTGCGCGCCGACAGGCGCGCCGTACGCGCGATGCTCAATCGGCGCCGCGCTCGCGCCTCGACAAGTCGAGCAGAAAATAGTCGCGATCGTCGATACGCCGTACGGCGGGGTCGGCCTGCAGGCGTTCCGCGGCGGTCATCACGGCAGGCTCCATGTCGAACGTGACCTTGCGCAAGGCAGGCTGCGGCAGGATCAGGTACCCGATCTGCTGCTCGCGCAGGAATGCGATGAACCGTTCCGGTGTGGCGAAATATTCCGGCCGCGAGTAGCCAATCGTCGGCAGATACTCGAACCGCGTCGGCAGCAGGAAGCTGATCGGTTCTGCCACGTACCCGACCGAGCGGGTAAGGCCTTCCTGCTGCTTCAGGTATCGGCCGATGCGTTCGAGCCCGGCGTAGTCCAGCTGCGCCCAGCGCCTGCGGCGCGAATCCTTCCAGCCGAGTCCGAGATCGAAGTCGAACGTCTTCGTGCCCGTCACCCAGCTGTCGCTCGCGAACGAATAGGCGGCCTGGAACAACGCGAAGGCCGGCAGGCACGCGAGTGCGACGACCAACACGTACCGCTCGTTGGCGAGACGATTGAACGCGGCTGCGCCGGAGAGGAGGATCGCCGGCAGCAGCGCCGCGAGGAAATAATTGCCATCGCTGCCGCGCACGCCGTAGCGCACGCCCAATGCCAGCACCAGACCCGCGGCCATCAAGCCGGCGAGCGGCCAGTACGCCGGTCCGTGCCGTCCGATTCGCGCGCCCGCCACGGCCGCCAACGCCGACAGCATGGCGAGCCACAGCCAGACATTGCCGACCCAGGCGGTCACCACGTGCGGCATCGTTTGCGGGCGGAACAGCCAGTCGACGACCAGCGTGGGCACGTCCGACCAGATTTGCGATGCAGTCCAGTTCAGCGTGCCGGCCGGTTCCTTCAGCGTCATTCCGAGCGCGCCCCACAGGCGGAACAGCGAATCCGGCCCGATCGTCGGCATGCCCGCAAGGAGCCATGTGCGCCCGATCACGAAGCTCGTGACGATGGCGGTCGCGGTGGCCGCGCACACGGCGGCGCGCCGGTTGCGGACGCGTGCCAGTGGCTCGAGCGGGGCGCACTCGGGCAACGCGCGATCGCGCCACGCGGCGATCAGCGTCGCGAGCACCAGCGCGCCCGCAAACGGCACCGCAGTGAGCTTGGCCAGGCTCGCGAGCGTCGCGCCGACGAGCAGCCACAGCGCGTCGCCGAGCGTGCGCGCGCGCAGGAATTCGAACGCGGCTTGCGCTGCCAGCAGCAGGAACAGCAGCGAGATCGCGTCGGGTTTCGGTTCGATCGCGACCGCAGCCAGGGCGGGCAGCGTCGCGATCGTCGCGAGTATCGGCAGGGTTGCGCGCTGCGGTACGCCGATGCGCAGGCCGAGCTGATGACAGGCCAGCAGGATCAACACCACCATCCACACCGACATGCAGGATGGCGTGCTGCTGTCGCCGAGCGCGCTCAGCGGCAACAGGAACACTTCGTAGAGTTTCGGATAGTAGTGGACCGGCGACGTCAGTCCGAGCGCTTCGAAAACGGAATGGTGCGGGTCGAGTACGTACTCCGGGCGGAGGCCGTACCACAGCGAGTCGTAGCCGATCGCCACGTTGCTGCGTGCGTAGAGCACGGCCAGCCACGCGGTGAGCGCGCCGCACCAGAACCGATCGCTGCGAGCGTGTCCACGCAGGGTGCTGCACAGGAAAACGACGAGCGGACGATGCCGCCCCAACAGGGCCGGCACGCCCAGCAGCAAGGTAAGCCCGCGCAGTTGCCGGATCGAACCGAGGTCGAGCGCAGACGCGCTCCAGGCCAGTACGCTCCAGCCTAGGAAGCCGAGCACGAAGGCCTGCAGGTAGGCCGGCACATCGCGTGGAGGCGGCAAGCCGCACAGGCGTCGCATGAATGCGCCGACGCCGATCACGATTTCGAGATAAAGCACGTCCAGCAGCAGGGCTGCATCGACCGCATGGCGCCGAAGGAAGAGCAGCAAGGCAATCGAGGCGATCGCGAACGCAAGCCGTTGCGCCGCAAACGCGAGCGAGCCGGCGACGATCCCGATCAGGACGAATGCTTCAATGCCGCCCTGCACGTATTCAGGCTGCCGGATATGCCAGCTGAACGGACCGTACGCCAGCAACTGCCACGCAGGCGTCACGATGAAAGCGGCAGCCAGTGCGACTGCGAACACCGCGAGTGCGAGCCCGCGGCGGGAATCTATCGGCATCGGAAAGCGTCGGCTTCGCGCTGGCAGCGCGTCCCCGCGGATTCTAGACGATGCGTCTCAGCCGCGCAGGCCCAGGCGCTTGCGCTCCATCCGGCGCAGGAACTCGTCCATGATGCGTCGGTAGAGGTCGTCGCCGAGGTAGGCATCCTCTACGCCGGCGTCGATCGACGGGTTGTCGTTCACTTCGATCACGACGAGACGATCGCCCGCCTGCTTGAGGTCGACGCCGTACAAGCCATCGCCGATCGGCGCGGTCGCCTTCAACGCGAGCTTGAGCACGTCGGCCGGTGCCGAGCGCACCGGCAACGTCTCGAAGCCGCCGGACTTTGCAGTGCCTTTCGCGCCGTGGTTGTAGATCTGCCAGTGTCCGCGCGACATGAAGTACTTGCATGCGTACAGCGGCTCGCGGTTCAGCACGCCGATGCGCCAGTCGAACTCGGTGAACATGAATTCCTGCGCGAGCACGAGCGCGGTGTGCTGGAACAGGTCGTCGACCGCGGCCTTGAGCTGCTGCGGATTCTCGGCCTTGACGATGCCGCGCGAGAACGAGCCATCCGGGATCTTCAGCACGATCGGGAAGCCGAGCACGTCCGGCAGTTCGGCGAGTTTCTTCGCCTCGTCGCGATAGAGGATCTCGGTGCGCGGCGTGGCCAGCTTGCGCGAGCGCAACAGGTCGTGCAGGTAGATCTTGTTGGTGCACTTGAGGATCGAGCTCGGGTCGTCGATGACGACCATGTCCTCCTTCTCGGCCTTGTTGGCGAAGCGGTAGGTGTGGTTGTCGAGCGCGGTCGTCTCGCGGATGAACAGGCCGTCGTACTCGGCGAGCTTGGTGTAGTCGTTCTTGGTCAGCGTGTCGACTTCGATGCCGAGTTCGGCGCCGGCTTCGACGAAGGCCTTCAGCGCGCGCTTGTTCGAGGGCGGCATCGGATCGCCCGGATCGGCCAACATGGCGAGGTCGAAGCGGAACTTCTTGCGTGCACGCGGCTTGCGCCAGAGCTTCTTGGAGAACTTGTCGAGCGCCTGCGCGAACGCGTCTTCCTGCGGGTCGGACAGGGTGTGCAATCCGGTCGGCTTGATCGCGGCGATCTGCCAGACCCGCTCACGCTCGAACTCGATGCGCAGGATCGGGCACGGGAATGTCTCGAACACCTGGCGCGCGATGTCCTCGAGGCTCTCCGACGAGGTCTCGCCGAAGTAGACGAGCACGCCGAAATCGGTCGTGTCACGCCCGCCGTCGGGCAGGAATTTCGCGAGCTTCTGGTTGAGGTCGTCGATGTCGAGGCCGTACAGCGAGCGGCGGCGCAGGTCGTTGATCGCGCGTACCGACGGGATCACCTTGTGCCCGCGTGCTTCGGCCAGCAGCGACACGTAGTAGCCGGTGCCGAGGTACTTGTAGCTGCGGCACAGGTTGATGACCTGGGTGCGCTCGTCGTCGACGCCGATGGGCTCCTTCAGGTAGTCCTGCGCGGTGACGACGTTGTCGGATGGATAGTAAGAACCCCAATCCGAGGCTTTCTCGACGACGATGACGAGCCGACTCATGCGCAGCGCCTGGATGCGGTATCAGGGGGGCGGATGCCTCGGGTCACTGCGCGGGGCCGGATGATTCGGGATGGCGGAAGCGGCAGGGGCATGGGCATTTGGCGGCGCGCAGTTTGACACACGCACGCGCGGATCGGCAGCACGGTCGGGCCGGAAGATGGCATCCGTTAAGGCAGGATGAACGTCGCATCTGCCCGGCATTGCAGCCAATGCCAGTGCGCACTAGGCTGCGCGCCGTGCTCGCTTCGGCAAAAACCCCTCTCTACGCGCCGCTCGCGCCGAACGTGCGCCGGGCGACGGCCGGCGACCTCGATGGCCTGGTCGCGCTGGAGCAGGCGACCTTCGTGCTCGACCGCATGAGCGAGCGCCAGTGGCGTCGCCACCTCGACAGCCTCAGCGCGGAAGTGCTGGTCGCGGTGCGGGAACGTCAGCTGGTCGGCGCGGCCATCGTGTTCTACCGGCGTGGCCAGGACATCGCACGCTTGTACTCGATCGCGGTCGCTGCCAGCGAGCGCGGCACGGGAATCGGCGCCGAGCTGCTGGCCGCCGTGGAGCAGGTGGCGCGCCGGCGTGGCAGCCGTCGCCTGCGCCTGGAAGTGCGCGCCGACAATGCCGCCGCGCAACGCCTGTACGAGCGCGCGGGGTACCACGCGTTCGGCAGTCACCGCGCCTACTACGAAGATGGCGCCGACGCGCGCCGTTACGAGAAGCGTCTGTCGTAGGAGCGCTGCAAGCGCGACCGTGCTCGCGGAGCGTCCGGGAATGCCGATACGGACGCGCGCGCATGGCTACTGCCCGGCGACGTCGGAGATCCTGCGCGCGGTCGCTTCGTCGGCCGGACGCGCGATGAGACCGCCCGCGGCGGCGAGCGTGACGACATAGGCGCCGCCATCGACCAGGGGCAGGTAGGCGGCGCTACCGTAATCGGCGTCGATCCAGGGCAGCCATTGCGGGAAGCGCCGCTTCAGTGTCCACAGGTCCGGCAGGATGGCGTCGTCCAGTGCGACCACGCTCTTCATCGTGCTGCGTTCCTGCGCGATGTCGCGATAGCGCCCGCCGATGCGCTCGAGCCGGTACAGCGGCGGCGCGCCGAGCACGACGGCACGTGGCTTCCATTTGATCACGCGCGCGTCGAGCTGCCAGTCGTCGCCGGACAGTTCCACCCGGCGCCGTTCGCCGTCCGGGGTCTGGATGTCGACGGCGTAGCGTTGCGCGCCGAGCGCGTGAGCCTCGATGCGCGCGACGGCGGCTTCCGCGGCGAGGCGACGGTAGCCCAGCAGCACGGTGCCGGCGAGGCCGCCGAGCAGGGCGAGGCCGAGGAATACGAGGCTCCACAGCACGCGCAACGTCGCGGCGATGCGACGACGCTCGCGCCAATGCCGCCGCGCGCGCGTGCCGTGGCCGGCCGCGAACAGCAGGCACAACACGGCAGCGACGAACAGCACGACCAGGAACGGTGTCAGGGACATCGGCCAGCGCTCCGCCACGACGGTCGCGACAGCATACCGGTCGCACCGGTGAACCGCGGCTATACTGCCGCCACGTCATTGTCGGACCCCATCATGTCGCCTACCCGATCCTTCCTGCGCCTGGCGCTGCTGCTCGCCGTGCTGCTGCTGGCGGCTTGCGGCAACAAGGGTCCGCTGGTCAAGCCCGGCGCTCCGGCAACGCCAGCGCCGACCCACTGAATCCGCGCATGGCGCTGCGCTTCAGCAAGATGCACGGTCTCGGCAACGATTTCGTCGTCGTCGATTGCCGCGATGAGCCGCTCGCGCTCGACGCCACGGCGATCCGCCGGCTCGGCGACCGCCATTTCGGCGTCGGCTTCGACCAGCTGTTGACGATCGAGCGCGCGCGCGATCCGGCCTGCAGTTTTGCTTACGGCATCTGGAACACGGATGCGTCTCGCGCCGGCCAATGCGGCAACGGCGTGCGCTGTGTCGCGCGCTGGCTCGCGCGCGCAGGTGCGATCGGCACCGGCATGACCCGCCTCGAGAGTCCCTCCGGCGCCGTCGCGGTCGAACTGCTCGCCGATGGCGATGTGCGTGTCGACATGGGTGAACCGCGCTTTGCGCCGGATGCGATCCCGTTGCGCGCCGATCGCGAAGCCGATGCCTACGATGTCGATGTCGTCGGTCGCGATGTGCGCGTCGGTGCGGTCTCGATGGGCAATCCGCACGCACTGGTCGAAGTCGACGACGTCGACGGCGCGCCGGTCGCCGTGCTGGGGCCGCAAATCGAACATGCCGACGCCTTCCCGCAGCGCTGCAATGTCGGCTTCGCGCAGGTGCTGTCGCGCGGCGCGATCCGCCTGCGCGTATGGGAGCGCGGGGTCGGCGAGACGCTCGCCTGCGGCAGCGGCGCTTGCGCCGCGGTTGCGGTGCTGCGCCGGCGCGCTAAGCTCGACGCCGAGGTGCGCGTCACGCTGCCGGGTGGCGAGCTGCAGCTGCGCTGGGACGGGCCCGGGCAGCCGGTCTGGATGCGTGGACCGGCCGCCTTCGTGTTCGAGGGCGAGTGGCACACCTGAGTGGATGGCGCGTACGAACATGTTGCACGACCACGCGACGAGGATCACATGAGCGAACTCAGCGTCAAGGAAGGTCTGAACGCGATGGACGTCGCGAGCTACCTGCGTCGCCACCCGGAATTCCTGCGTGAATTCCCCGATATCGCGATGGCGCTCGTGCTGCCGCGCGAGCAGGGCCAGGCCGCATCGCTGGCGAGCTACCAGCTCGACGTGCTGCGCGACAAGAACCGCGAGCTGAGTCGACGCCTGCACGACCTGATCGAGATCGCGCACGAGAACGAGGGCTTGATGGTGCGCGTGCACACGCTGACCCTCGCGCTGATGCGCGCGCGTTCGCTGGCGGAGACGACCAATGCGGTGGTCGCCGCATTGACCGAGGATTTCAATACCGACCTCGTGCGCCTCGTGCTGTTTCGCGCCGATCCGGACTTGCCGGTCGCCGAATGGCTGATCGTCGAGCCGGCCGGTGCCGGAGCGTTCCCGGCGTTCTCGGAATTCTTCAAGCGCGCCGATCCGTTGTGCGGGCGCCTGCAGGACGACAAGCTCGAGGTGCTGTTCGGTGCGCGCGCATCGACCGCGCAATCCGCGGTACTGCTGCCGATCGGCACGACCGGCATGCTCGCGATCGGCAGCCATGACCCGAATCGCTTCCATCCCGGCATGGGCACGGTGTTCCTCAAGCTGATCGGCGAGGCGGTGTCGACTGCGCTCGCGCGGTTCCCGGCGGCCTGACATGAAGGCAGTCGTCGCCGAAGGCGCAAGCCTCAGCGGCGCGATCGACCGCTTCCTCGGCTATCTGCGTGACGAGCGGCGCTACTCGGCCAGCACGATCGAACACTATGCGCACGCGCTGGCGCAACTGGGCGCATTCGCCGAAGAGCGTGGCTTGCGCCATTGGCGCGAACTGCGCGCCGACCAGGCGCAAGGCCTGCTGGCCGACCAGCATCGGCGCAAGGGCTACTCGCCGGCGACCCTGCGCGGAATCGCCTCGGCCTGGCGCAGCTTCTTCCGCTGGCTGGCGCGCGAGGGCGGCATCGAAGCGAATCCGGCCATCGGCCTGCGCTCGCCGAAGGTCAGGCGCAAGTTGCCCGAGGTGCTCGACGCGGACGAGATGGCGCAACTGGTCGAGGTGCCGGGCGACGATCCCGATGCCGTGCGCGACCGTGCCCTGCTCGAACTGCTGTACTCGAGCGGGCTGCGCGTCGCCGAACTGTGCGGCACGCGCTGGCGCGACCTTGACGTCGTCGACGGTACGCTGCGCGTGACCGGCAAGGGCAACAAGACGCGCATCGTGCCGGTCGGCACCAAGGCACTGGATGCGCTGCGTGCATTGCGCGAGCAGGACGCCTGCGGCGACGCCGATCCGCTCGTGCGTGGCCGCCGCGGTGCGCCCTTGACGCCGAACGGCGTGCGCGCGCGCCTCAGGAAGCGCGCGCAGGAGCAGGGCGTGTGGAAGCGCGTCTATCCACACCTGCTGCGTCATTCCTGCGCCAGTCACCTGCTCGAATCCTCGGGCGACCTGCGCGCGGTGCAGGAACTGCTCGGCCACGCCGACATCGGCACGACGCAGATCTACACGCATCTCGATTTCCAGCACCTCGCCAAGGTCTACGACGCCGCGCATCCGCGCGCCAAGCGTCGCGGGGGCGGCTGAGGCCGGTGAAGCCGGCGTAGCCTTAACCACGAAGGACACGAAGGGAAGACGATCTTCGCGCCGTGTCCTTCGTGGTCCAATCTTGTGTTTCGTCCGGCTTGCAACGGCTGCACCAAGGCCCCATCTGCTTCGTTCCGCAGCAGGAACCGCCATGGAAAGTTTCCACGCCACCACCATCGTCTCCGTGCGCCGCGACGGCAAGGTCGTGATCGGCGGCGACGGCCAGGTCACGCTCGGCAATACCGTGATGAAGGCGAATGCGCGCAAGATCCGCCGCCTCGGCAAGGGCGACGTGCTGGCCGGTTTCGCCGGCGCGACCGCGGACGCGTTCACCCTGTTCGAGCTGTTCGAGCAGAAGCTCGACAAGCACGGCGCCAACCTGACGCGCGCAGCGGTCGAACTCGCAAAGGACTGGCGCACCGATCGCCGCCTCGGCCGGCTGGAGGCGATGCTCGCGGTTGCCGACAAGGATGCCTCGTTGTTGATCTCCGGCAACGGCGACGTGCTCGAACCGGAGCAGGGCATCATCGCGATCGGCTCGGGCGGTCCGTACGCGCTCGCCGCGGCCAAGGCGCTGCTCGAGAACAGCGCGCTCGATCCGCGCACGATCGTCGAGAAGGCGCTCGGCATCGCCGGCGACATCTGCATCTACACGAACCACAACATCACGATCGAAGAGCTTTGAAGGCAGCGGCGAGGTGCGAGAGGCAAGGGCGCGAAAGTCGCGCGTTTCGCCCTCCAGCTTCCCGCCCCAGCCATCCGGCTTTTCGCCCTCACCACTCACCCCTCTTCTGCTCTCCGGCGCCATGTCCGAACTCACTCCCCGCGAAATCGTCAACGAACTCGACCGCTACATCATCGGCCAGCACGCGGCCAAGCGCGCGGTCGCGATCGCGTTGCGCAACCGCTGGCGGCGCATGCAGCTCGAACCGGCATTGCGTGAGGAAGTCACGCCGAAGAACATCCTCATGATCGGGCCGACCGGGGTCGGCAAGACCGAGATCGCGCGGCGCCTGGCGCATCTTGCGAACGCGCCGTTCATCAAGGTCGAGGCGACCAAGTTCACCGAGGTCGGGTATGTCGGCAAGGATGTCGAGCAGATCGTGCGCGATCTCGCCGACGCCGCGGTCAAGATGGCGCGCGAGCAGGCGAAGGCGCGTGTGCGCTCGCAGGCCGAGGATCGCGCCGAGGATCGCATCCTCGACGCATTGCTGCCGAAGCGCCAGCTGCACGGCTTCATGGGCGAGGCGCAGCAACCCGATACCTCCGATTCCGACACGCGCCAGAAGCTGCGCAAGCAGCTGCGCGAGGGTGCGCTCGATGCGCGCGAGATCGAACTCGAATTCGCCGCGAACGTCGGCGTCGACATCATGGCGCCGCCGGGCATGGAGGAGATGACCAGCCAGCTGCGTGGCATGTTCCAGTCGCTCGCGGCGGGGCAGAAGACGCAGTCGCGCAAGTTGCCGATTGCGCAGGCGCGTCCGCTGCTGGTCGAGGAAGAGGCCGGCAAGCTCGTCAACGACGAGGAGATCAAGGCGCAGGCACTCGCCAATGCGGAACAGAATGGCATCGTCTTCATCGACGAGATCGACAAGATCGCGCAGCGCGGCGAGTTCGGTGGCGCCGGCGTGTCGCGCGAAGGCGTGCAGCGCGACCTGTTGCCGCTGGTCGAAGGCTCAGCCGTGTCGACCAAGTACGGCATCGTCAAGACCGACCACATCCTGTTCATCGCGTCGGGCGCGTTCTCGCTGGCAAAACCGTCCGACCTCGTGCCAGAACTGCAGGGGCGCTTTCCGATCCGGGTCGAGCTGTCCGCGCTGACCGCGGACGATTTCCGCCGCATCCTGGCCGAGCCGCAGCACGCCCTGACCAAGCAGTACACCGCCTTGCTCGGTACCGAGGGCGTGAGCCTCGAGTTCGCCGCCGACGGCATCGAGCGCCTCGCCGAGATCGCGTTCCAGGTCAACGAACGCAGCGAGAACATCGGTGCGCGCCGGCTGCACACCGTGCTCGAACGCCTGCTCGACCAGATCTCGTACGAGGCATCGGACAAGGGTGGCCAGCACTACCGCATCGACGCGGCGTACGTGGACGCCCATCTCGGATCGCTGGTCAAGGACGAGGATCTGTCGCGTTACATCCTGTGAAGCAGGAGTCGGAGGGGAGAGTCGAGGGCGCCAATCCGCTTTTCGCGCCCTCGACTCTCGCCCCTGCTCCCCTGAAACTTGCGCCGACCGCCACACTGCCCGACCATACGCACCATGACTACCGTTGTCCCGTTCAAGGCGCGCGGCGCGCGCGCCGAATTGCGCGAAGCCTTCGAGCAGCGCATCCCGTTGCGCATCCTGCGCGAGCGCCTGCATGCGGGCGTGATCCATGGCTACGTGATCGGCCTGTCGCGTGATTTCTGCCTGGTCGCGGAGGTCGGCGACACGATGCGCTACGACGGCTATATCGCCATAGCGATCGCCGACATCAGTTCGCTCGAAGTCGATCCGTCGCGGGAATTCGTCGAAAAGGCGCTCGCGCTGCGCGGCGAGACGCTGCAGGTGCCCGCCGGCTTCCAGCTCGATGACTGGGCCGCGATCGCGCGTTCGGCGATGGCCTGCGCGCCACTGATCTCGCTGAACATGGTCGAGGACGACGAAGGCGAGATCAGCTATGTCGGCCAGCTCGACGAGGTGGAAGGCAATGCGCTGGTGCTGCGCGAGCTGGACCCGAATGCGCGCTGGTATCCGGACAATGGTGCCTACGAACTCGAGGGGCTTGGCTCGGTCGGCTTCGGTTCCGGTTACCTCGATGCGTTGTGGCAGGTCGCCGGCGCACCCGGCGATCCGCTGAGTCCGCGTGCGCCCGTCTCCGATACGTTGCACTAGTGCGATCTTGCGTGATCGCGGTTCGCCTGTGTACGGGCGAGCTGACTCCTCGACGGACAGGTGACTCCAGAGCGGCCATCCAGGCCGCACTCTTCACGAAAAGCCCGTGCCAGCGGGAAGGCAGCGAATGACGACATCAACGCCGGCGCCGGTCCGCATCGTGCTGCATCGTGCGTCGCACGTACTCGAGGTCGAATTCGACGACGGCGAAGCGTTTCGCCTGCCGGCCGAGTACCTGCGCGTGAATTCGCCGAGCGCGGAAGTGCAGGGTCATGGGCCGGGCCAGAAGGTGCTGGTCGCCGGCAAGCGCGACGTCAACATCGATGCGGTCGAACCGGTCGGCAACTATGCGGTGCTGCTGCGCTTCAGCGACGGCCACGCGACCGGGCTCTACTCGTGGGGCGTGCTGCACGACCTCGGTCGCGACCAGGCGCGCAACTGGCAGTCCTATCTCGATGCGCTCGACGCAAACGGATCGTCGCGATAGAACGTCGACGCGAAGCCTGATCCGCGATCATCCGCATGCATCGGCGTCCGCGCGCGGAAAGTCACCAGCCGCCGCCACCGCCGCCGCCGCCGCCACCACCCGACGATCCACCACCGCCGCCCCCGGATGACGAGCCTGGCGCGCTCGACGAGGACGAGATCGCGCTGCCGAACGCGGAGCCCAGGCTGCTGCCGAAGCCGCCGAGGTTGCTCATCGAACCGCTGCTGCCCTGGTACCAGCCGGCGCTCGCGACAGCGGCCGCCGCCGCGGCGGGTCCGACGGTCGCCGCGAACCGATCGGTCCAGGTCCGTTCGGCGCCGAGAGCGAGCGCGTACGGCAGCAGGCGATGGAACTCCTCGGTGGTCAGCGGCGGTGCTTTCTGCGTCGCGAGCTCGTCGCGTTCGGCGACGCCGAGATACAGGCGCAAGCCATCGATCTGGTCGAGCAGCGCGCGACCGACGCGGGTCGGCGCCTTCATGAGGTGGCGGAACAGCACATTTGTCGCGATCAGGGCCAGGACCGCGATCGCGAACGCGACGCCGGCCATTGCGGCGAGCAGGCCGATGCCGAGCATTTCACCACCGATGAACGGCAACGCGAACAGGGTCAGGAAGATCGCGCTGCCCGCACCGAGCACGCCTTTCGCGCCGCGCCATGCGCTGATCGCCGCCGCGCACAATCCGAATACGCCGACGCTCCAGCCCGCGAGCCAGACCAGGATGAAGGCGGCGCCCGCTGTGTGTGCGGCGTCGCCGATCAGCAGTGCCGCGCCGATCAAGGTCGCAACGGTGATCAGCACGCCGATCACGACCAGCGAGGTGTTCTTGCGGAAGTAGCGGTCTGTGTAGGCCTGCTTCAGGGTCTGCTTGTACTTCTCGAGCGCCGCGGCGATGCGCGTGTGCTCGGACTGCTGGAACGTCAGCGATTCGTGGCCGCCGAGCAGATCCGCGACCAGGGTCGATTCGATCGCCGGCAGTGGCGACTGCACGGCGGATGCGCGCTCGATGCTGTATTTCCCGTCCGTCTCGCGGATGCGGATGGCGCCGCGCACCGCGCTGTCGACGATGTCGGCAGCGGTGCAACGTTCGTCCCAACCCATGCGCTCGACATAGCGCAGCGCGCCGGGCGTGTGGTCCGCAGGCGCTTCGTAGAGCGGGATGATCGTGCCGGGCCGGGGATCGCGCCCGAACCGGGTCCACTGCACGAGGTAGTAGCCGAGCAGCAGCAGCAAACCACCGCCGGCGACCAGAACGCCGGCGTTGTCGGCGAGGAACCAGCGCGCCCGTTCGCCGTCGGTCGGCGCTGTCACGACACCCTTCGGAAAGCCGACGACGATCGTCATGCCTTCCTTCGTGCCGAGCGCCCGCGTGGTCGCGAACACCGCGTGCGAGGCGTAGTCGGCACGTGCGGTCCATGCCTTGCCTTTGGCACCTTGCGCGCCTGTGTACGCTTCGACCTGCATTGCCGCCGGCGAAATCGAATCCGGCAGGGTGACGTTCGCGCTCGCCGCATCGATTGCGAAATCCCAGCCATTGCCGGTCACGTTCCAGTACAGCTCGTCGTGGTCGGCGAAGAAGCCGAGTTGGCGATTCGTGTGGTAGTCGAGCGCGTAGGTGTATTCGCCTGGCTCGAGCGTGACGTCCTTCGAGCCGAAGTACACGCGAACCCCGTTGCTGATGGACTCGGTGTGGAAGGGTTCACTGCGGCCGTCGCGCTGCAGCGTGAGCGGCTCGAACGCGACGTGCACGCGCGCGCCGCTGCGGTCGCGGTAGTCGGTCGGAAAGTCGCGGTAGATGCCGTGGCGAATCCTGTCGCCTTCGGCGCGCACGCGGATCGTTTCGGTGACGCGCATGCTCGCGTCGGCATCGACCGCGATGTCGCTGTGGAAGTCGAGGATGCGCTCGTCGGCGCCGGCGCGCGGCGACGCGACGACGCAGCAGGCGAACAGTGCAACAAGCCATGCATGCAGGCGAATGATGGAGCGATTCATTGCGGGGCCTCCTGGCCGTCGCCCTGGCGGAAGAATTCCGCGATCTTGAAGTTCGCGACGCGCGCGACGAGCACGGACGGGAATGCCTCGACCTTGTTGTTGAGGTCGCGCACGGCGCCGTTGTAGAAGCGGCGCGCGTACTGCAGATGGTCCTCGATGCCGACGAGGTCACGTTGCAGAGCGAGGAAATTGTCGCTCGCCTTGAGGTCCGGATAGCTCTCCTGCAGGGCGAGGATGCGCTGCACCTGCTGCGCCAGCTCGCCCTCGAACCGCGCCTTGTCCTGCAGCGAGGCGGCGGCCATCGCGCGCGCACGCAGTTCCGCCACGAGAATCAGCGTGGCGCGCTCGTGGGAGGCGTAGCCCTGCACCGCGGCGACCAGTTGCGGCACCAGGTCGTGCCGGCGCGTGAGTTGCACGTCGATGTCGCTCCATGCCGCGCGCACCTGGTTGCGCGCAGCGACGAGGTCGTTGAACACGACCACGACGGCCGCGACGACGAAGAATGCGATCGCGCCGATCCACCACCCGAGCATGCGGACTCTCCCCCGGAACCGACACCCCGGCCCGCCCGCATTATCGGCCACCTTTGCATGTACGCAAGGCGGGCGGACGGCGTCTGCGCTACGATGCGCGCATGAGCGAATCGAGCGCAAAACCGGGCACGACCCATTTCGGCTATCGCGACGTGGCCGAGGCCGACAAGGCCCGGTTCGTCGGCGAGGTCTTCAGCTCGGTCGCGCGCAAGTACGACATCATGAACGACCTCATGTCGTTCGGCGTGCACCGGCTGTGGAAGCGCTATTTCGTCGCGACCAGCGGCGTTCGCGAAGGCGACCGCGTTCTCGACCTCGCGGGTGGCACCGGCGACATCGCAGCGCTGCTGCTGCCGAAGGTCGGCGAGGGCGGCAGTGTCGTCGTCGGCGACATCAACGGCGACATGCTGCGCGTCGGTCGCGATCGCCTGCTCGATCGTGGCCAACTGCGCGGCCTCGACTGGTCGCAGATGGACGCCGAGGCGCTGCCGTTCCCGGACCGGAGCTTCGACTGCGTGACGATGGCGTTCGGCCTGCGCAACGTCACGCGCAAGGAGAACGCGCTGGCCGAGATCCATCGCGTGCTGAAGATCGGTGGCCGCGCGCTGGTCCTGGAATTTTCCAGCGTGCGCGCGGAGTTCCTGAAGCCGCTGTACGACTTCCATTCGTTCGAGGTGCTGCCGCGCATCGGCGCGCTGATCGCCGGCGACGCCGCGAGCTACCGCTATCTCGCCGAATCGATCCGCAAGCATCCGGACCAGGCAACCCTCAAGGCGATGATGGAAAGCGCCGGTCTCGCGCGCGTCGACGTGCGCAACCTGTCGGCCGGTATCGTCGCGATCCATCGCGGTTATCGAGTTTGAGGTGATGTCGCCCAGGGCGGTACGCGCGCAGCGCGTGCGGCCAGCTCCCGCAGGCGGCGTTCTTTGCACCGCGTTTACATCGGACTCGCACTTTCGTCACGGGACGTTGCGCGCAAGCAGGCGCAGGCTCGCGCATCTGCGTGGTCCTCGACGGGGTGGTGTGATGCGCGACAAGGTGATCGAAGCGCTGTTCGCTTCGCTGCTGCTCATGCTGTCGGTTTCGGCGTTCGCTGCCGAAGAAGACAAGGAAGCCGACAGCGCCGACAAGGACACGAAATCGGCGAAGAAAGACGACAAGCCGGTCCCGCCGGAGAAGACCTCGGCGTCCTCCGGCAGCGTCGAAGTGGGCGGACGCACGATCCGCTACGCCGCCACGGCCGGCAACGTGCTGATCCGCGACGACAAGGAGAACAAGCCGAATGCGAGCGTGTTCTACGTCGCCTACACCGCGGAGCGTGCGCGCGACGCCGCGCCGCGGCCGGTCACGTTCTTCTACAACGGCGGCCCCGGTTCGCCGAGCGTATGGCTGCACATGGGTTCGGTCGCGCCGGTGCGGGTCGAATCGGCGAGCGCGCAGGCGACCGCACCGCCGCCGTACCACCTCGCGCCGAATCCCTACAGCCTGATCGACCGCAGCGACCTCGTCTTCATCGACGCGGTCGGTACCGGCTGGTCCACGCCGGTCGGCAAGGGCAAGGGCAAGGATTTCTGGGGCGTCGACCAGGATCTCGACGCGTTCGCCAAGGCGATCACGCGCTACGTGACGATCAACCACCGGTGGAACTCGCCCAAGTTCCTGTTCGGCGAGTCGTACGGCACAACGCGCTCGGCGGCGCTCGTCAACAAGTTGCAGGGCGACGGCATGTCGTTCAACGGCGTCGTGCTGCTGTCCTCGATCCTCAACTACGGCGCGAATTCGCCCGGCCTCGACCAGACCTACGTCGGTGCGTTGCCGACCATGGCCGCGATCGCCTGGTACCACGACAAGGTGCCGAACAAGCCCGCCGATCTGCACGCATTCCTCGACGAGGCGCGTACCTTCGCCGCCGGTGAATACGCGAGCGCGCTCGCCAAGGGGCAGAACCTTTCGGCTGCCGAGCTCGACGCGATCGCGACGAAGACCAGTCGCTACACGGGCCTGTCGCCGCAATACCTCAAGGAGGCGAACCTGCGCGTCGGCCAGAGCCGCTTCCGCAAGGAGCTGCTGCGCGACGAGCGCCGCACGCTCGGTCGCTACGACGGTCGCTATGAAGGCATCGACCTCGATGCCGCCGGCGAGAATCCGGAATTCGATCCGTCGTCGACCGCGATCACCGGTGCGTACATTGCGGCGTTCAACCACTATGCCGAGGACACGCTCAAGTGGTCGAGCGACACGCCCTACGTGAGTCGGGGCGCCGACATCATCAAGGACTGGGACTGGAAGCACGCGCAACCCGGTGCGCGCTTCCCGCAGCGCGTGCCGTATGTCGCCGCCGACCTTGCGCGAGCGATACGCGAGAACCCGAAGCTGCAGGTGCTGTCGGCGAACGGCTGGTTCGATCTCGCCACTCCGTTCTTCGCAACCGAGTACGACATCGCGCACATGCAGCTCGAGCCCTCGCTGCGCGGCAACGTCGCGTTCACCTACTACCCGTCCGGCCACATGGTCTACCTGAACGTGGACGCGTTGGGTCAATTCAAGAACGACCTCGACGCGTTCTACGACCGCGTTGCCGGTGATGGCGCTGCCGGCGGAATGCCCGCGCGCGCATCACGACATTGAGCCCTTCGCCGCACGCGCCCAGGATGGCGATCGCCGGGCGCGTTTGCGGCACAATCACGGACGGCCGACCGGCCGCCCGTGATTTTCGAGGTATCGCCGTGCTCTTTCCGCGTCTCGTTGCCTTCGCTGCCGCCTGCTTCGCCGTCGATGCGGCGGCGGCGCCCGATCCACACAGCCATGCGAACACCGACGCCGTGACGGTGCGAGCGCTGGCACTCGATCTCGCGGTCGACTTCGGCAAGCGCGAACTCGCCGGCAGCGCCGAGCTGCAGCTCGACTGGCACGACCAGGCCGCGCGCTCGCTCGTGCTCGACACGCGCGACCTCACGATCGAAGGCGTCGACGCAGTGGAGCCCGGCGCTGCGGCGCGACCGCTGAAATTCCACCTCGATCCGCGCGATGCCGTGCTCGGATCGGCCCTGCACGTCGAATTCGAGCAGCCCGCGAAAGCCGTGCGCATCCGCTACCACACCGCGCCGCAGGCGTCCGGCCTGCAGTGGATGACGCCGGCGCAGACCGCCGGCAAGCAACATCCGTTCATGTTCTCGCAGTCGGAGTCGATCCATGCGCGCAGCTGGGTGCCGCTGCAGGACACGCCTTCCGTGCGCTTCACCTATACCGCGCACGTGCGCGTGCCGAAGGAATTGCGCGCACTCATGAGCGCGGACAACGACGCGAAGCATGCACTCGATGGCGACTATCGCTTCGCGATGGGCAAGGCCATCCCTTCCTACCTGCTGGCGATCGCGGTCGGTGACATCGCGGTCCGCGAGACCGGCCCGCGCAGCGCGGTGTATGCGGAACCTTCAGTGGTCGAGGCAGCGGCAACGGAATTCGCCGACACCGAGAAGATGATCCAGACCGCCGAGAAACTGTATGGGCCCTACCGCTGGGGTCGCTACGACATCCTCGTGCTGCCGCCGAGTTTCCCGTTCGGCGGCATGGAAAACCCGCGCCTGACCTTCGCGACACCGACCGTGATCGTCGGCGACAAGAGCCTCGTCTCGCTGGTCGCGCACGAGCTCGCGCATTCGTGGTCCGGCAACCTCGTCACGAATGCGGCGTGGAAGCACATGTGGCTCAACGAGGGCTTCACCAGCTATGTCGAGAACCGCATCGTCGAAGCGGTCTACGGCAAGGCGCAGGCGGACGAGGAATTCATCCTCGCCGCGGACGAGTTGCGCGGCGAGCTCGACGAAGTGCCGAAACCGGACCAGCGCCTCGTGCCGGATTTCGACGGCCGCGATGCCGACGACGCCGGTTCCGACTTCGCGTACACCAAGGGTGCGTGGCTGTTGCGCACGCTCGAGGCGAAATTCGGTCGCGACGCGTTCGACGCCTACCTGCGTGGCTATTTCGATCATTTCGCGTTCCAGAGCATCACCACCGAGCAGATGCTCGGCTGGCTCGAACCGAACCTGCTGGCGAAGCACCCGGGCAGGATGAGCCTTGCCGAGGTCAAGGCCTGGATCGAGCAGCCGGGCATTCCTGCCGACGCGGTGGTGCCGGCCTCGCCGCGGTTCGCGGCCATCGCCGCGCAGCGCGGCGAATGGCTCGACGGTACGCGCAAGGCGGGCGATCTGGACGCGAAGGGCTGGAACACGCAGGAGTGGATGTATTTCCTCGACGGCCTGCCGAAGCCGCTCGAACGCGCGCAACTCGCCGCGTTCGATGCGGCCTGGCACCTGACCGGCTCGGCGAATGCGGAGATCGCGCGGCGCTGGTACCTTGCCGCGATCCGCGCGGACTATCGTCCGGCGCGCGAGGCGATGGCCGCCTACATGACGCGCATCGGCCGGCGTTACCTCGTCGTGCCGCTGTACGAGGAACTGGCGAAAACCCCGGGCGGACTCCAGTTCGCGCGCGCGGTGTACGCGAAGGCGAAGCCGGGCTATCACCCGATGACGCAGGCGAGCATCGAGAAGGTCCTGCGCAGGAAGCATTGACGCGGACGCGGTCTCGCCCACCACAGGAAGTGTTCGCAGACGCCGGGAGCGTCAGCGGACCAGGTATTCCGTTCTTCCGTGGACCCGCCGGAATTTGCTCCTGCAATTCCGACCCCCATGGATGGGGGAAGTGTCCGCAGATGCCGGGAGCATCGGCGGGCCGGCATTCCGTCCTTCCATGGACCCGCCGGAATTTGCTCCTGCAATTCCGGCATTCCGTCCTTCCATGGACATCAAAAAAAGCGCGGCGCCGCTGACGGCGGCGCCGCGCAAAGGACTGCCTCGGAGGGGACGCCCCGTCCATGGGGCGAAAGACGGCATCCACTGCGGGAGCGATACTGCGCGGGTGCCGTCGCAAAACCTGAGACGCCTGTTGGGCGTTTCAGCCTGGATCGGGCCCGGGATCAGGCGCCGTTCGTGTTGAGCGCAGTTCGCGTAGCGAGCGACGTCGAAACGCCGGATCTAAGCCAATGCCGACCGCTCGACTTCGCGCCTTCCGCGCTCGGAGCGAACGGAGGTTCCAGGGCAGGCGCTACTTCGATGCCGGCCGACGGAAGTCCGCGTCGGCTTTCCATTGCGGGAACGGCGCGTCGGCGGCGAGCTTGCGGCCGACCGCGTAGAACGCGGCAACGTCGTCGATGACGCCGCGGAAATCCCACTGTGGATCGTAGACATCGCCGGTCTTGTGGTAGCGATGCTCGGTGTAATCCGCGTAGGCACGCCGTCCCGCTTCCTCGCCACCGTCGACGAGATCGAGGCCCGAGCGCGCGTACAGCACGGGCACGCCGCGGCGCGCGAAGTTCAGCTGGTCGGAGCGGAAGAAGAAACCCTTGTCGGCAGCGTCGTCGGGCACGACCCTGCGGCCTTCGGCGGCCGCCGCGGCGCGGACCAGTTCGTCGAGGTCGGACTGTCCCCAGCTGATCACCGCGAGGTCGCGCGTCGGGCCCATGATCGGCAGCGCGTCTATATTGATGTCGGCGACGGTGCGCGCGAGCGGAAAGGCCGGGTGCGCGACGTAGTAGCGCGAGCCGAGCAGGCTCGCTTCTTCCAGCGTATCGGCAAGGAACAATACCGAGCGTTGCGACGGAGGCTGCTGCCGCGCAAACGCCTCGGCGATTTCGAGCAGGGCGGCGATGCCGGTACCGTTGTCGATCGCGCCGTTGTAGATCGGATGCCCGGGCAGGGCGGGATCGCGTCCGAAGTGGTCCCAGTGCGCGGAATAGACCACGACCTCGTCGGGGTGCGTGCTGCCCCGCAGCAGGCCGAGCACGTTGTCGGAGCTCGCGCGCGTGATGCGGTTGTGGAAGGTGAGCGACAGCGCCGCATCGAGTGCGCGCGCATGGAATCCGCGCAGGTCGGCGCTCTTCTTCAGCGCGTCGAAATCCGACCCGGCCTGGGCGAACAGGTGCCGCGCGGCGTCGGTCGTGATCCAGCCACCTGCGCGGACGCGCGGCTCCGGATCTTCCTCGACCGGCAGGCTCTGCTGTCCGCCGCTCCAACTGTTGACGACGACGCTCCATGGATAACCCGCGGCATCGGTGTCGTGCACGATGAAGCAGGCGATGGCGCCCTTGCGCGCGGCTTCCTCGAGCTTGTAGGTCCAGCGGCCGTAGTAGGTCAGCGCGCGTCCCTTGAAGAGCGTCTCGTCGCGGTTGCCCCAGCCGGGATCGTTGGCGAGCACGATCACCGCCTTGCCGCGCACGTCGAGGCCGGCGTAGTCGTTCCAGCCGTAGTCGGGAGCATCGACGCCGTAGCCGGCGAACACAATGCCGGCAGCGCGGATGTCGACCACGGGATCCGCGGCGAGCGCGCCGACCATCATGTCCTTGCGATAGGCGAGTGCCTGTTCGACGTTGCCGGCCGTGACGCGCAGCTCGACATCGTCCGCATCGAGCAGGGCGGTTTCGACCATCGGTACGGCCTGCAACCAGTGGCCGCCATTGCCGGGCTGGAGGCCGATCGCCTCGAACTGCGCCTGTATCCACGCGGTGGTCGCGCGCTCGCCCGGCGTGCCCGGTCGGCGCCCTTCGAATTCATCCGAGGAGATCCGGCGCAGGCGTGCGGCGAAATCCGCGGCGCTGATCGCGGGCGAGAAGTGCCCGTCCGTCGTCGGGACCACTGCGGTCGCGGGCGGCGCATGCGTGCTGCGGGCGGGAGTTTCCCGTGTCTGGCAGGCGCCCAGCACGAGCGCCGAGGCGACGGCCAGGACAAGGCGCAATGAAACGGTCATCAGGCATCCAGCGGGCATGCGGATGCGCGATTCTAGGCATACACGCGGCCACGCGCGCGTGGCCGCGTCCGTCGCGACGATCCTACGGCTGATCGCCGCTGAACGATTGCGCCTTTGCGCCGGTGATGGTGCCGACCTTCGCGCTGTCGCTGACGTACAGTTCGACCTCGCGCCGGAATTCCAGCGTGCCCTGCACGACCGCGCGCGGGCCGATCACGATGCGCGGGTTGCGCTGTTTGCCCCACGACCATCCGTGCGGCTTGTCGACGACGATGCCGCCCTCGACATGCGAGTCGGCACCGATCTCGATGTCCCCCGAGACGGTCTCGATGCCGCCGCCAATGTGCGCGGCCTCGAGCACGAAACGGCCGTTCACGTTCGACGCATGGCCCGTGACTTCGGCACCCTTCGCGAGGCGCACGCCGCCGTTCACGGAATCGACCGCGCCATTGATGCGCGCGCCGGCGCCGAGTTCGATCCCGCCGTTGACCGTTTCGGCCGAGTCGACGATCACGCGTTCGCCGAGCTCGATGCCGCCGTTCACGGTCGACACCTTGGCGGCGCTGGCGCCGTCGTCGACGCGGATTGAGCCGTTGACGGTGCTGAGGTTGCCGGCCTGCTGGCTGCTTTCGATGTGGATCGAGCCATTCACCTTGTCGACATCGATGCCGCGCGCACAGGCGCTGCCGGCGACGAGGAGGGCGACGAGGGTGGCGGACAATGCGGTTGTGCGATGCATGGCGGGCTCCGTTGGATTCGGTTCGCAGCTTGGATGCACGCGCGGGCGAAACGGTTGAAACGACTGGCGGCACCGCGTTCGGCTAGCATTGCACCCCTGTCCCCCGTTCCGGAATGTGCCACGTGTCACGACCCAGGCCGATCCTGCTGCTGATCCTCGACGGTTGGGGCCATCGCGCCGAAACCGCGCACAATGCGATCGCGCTGGCGAACGTGCCGAACTGGCGGCGCCTGCTCGCGCAATGCCCGCACACCCTCGTCGACACGCACGGCGAGCATGTCGGCCTGCCGGACGGGCAGATGGGCAATTCCGAAGTCGGCCACATGAACATCGGTTCGGGCCGCATCGTCTACCAGGACCTGACCCGCATCGATGCGGCGATCGCCGACGGTTCGTTCGGCGCGAATACGGCGCTGGTCGGTGCCTGCGATGCCGCCAACGCGGCGGGTGGAACCCTGCACGTGTTCGGCCTGCTCTCGCCGGGCGGCGTGCACAGCCACGAGCGGCATGTCCACGCCCTGCTCGACCTGGCGGCGCGGCGCGGCGTGGCGCACGTCGCCGTGCACGCATTCCTCGATGGGCGCGACACGCCACCACGCAGTGCCGGTCCGAGCATCGCCGCGCTGGAGGCGAAATGCGGCACGCTCGGCAACGCGCGCGTCGCGACGGTCAGCGGCCGCTACTACGCGATGGACCGCGATCACCGCTGGGATCGCGTGCGCCTCGCCTGGGATGCGATTGCGCTCGCGCAGGCGGAATTCCATGCGGACACGGCGGCCAGCGCGCTCGCCGAGGCCTACGCTCGCGGCGAGAACGACGAGTTCGTCAAGCCGAGCGTGATCGGCAGCGGCGCGCCGGTCGTCGACGGCGACGCGGTCGTGTTCATGAATTTCCGTTCCGATCGAGCGCGCGAACTTTCGCATGCGTTCGTCGACGCCGGCTTCGACGGTTTCCCGCGCGCGCGCGCGCCGCGCCTGTCCGCGTTCGTGACCCTGACCGAGTACGAGCAGGGTCTCGCGGCGACCGCGATCGCCTACCCGCCGCAATCGATGCACAACACGCTCGGCGAATATCTCGCGGCGCAAGGCCTGAGCCAGTTGCGCATCGCCGAAACCGAGAAATACGCGCACGTGACGTTCTTCTTCTCGGGCGGGCGCGAGGCGCCTTTCGAGCGCGAACAGCGCATCCTGGTACCGAGCCCGAAGGTCGCGACCTACGACCTGCAGCCGGAGATGAGCTGCCCGGAGCTGACCGATCGCCTGGTCGCGGCGATCGCATCGGGCGCATTCGATTTCATCGCCTGCAATATCGCGAACCCGGACATGGTCGGGCACACCGGCATCGAGGCCGCCGCGATCAAGGCCGCCGAGGCCGTCGACGTCGCGCTCGGTCGCCTTGTCGACGCGATCCGCGTCGCTGGCGGCGAAATGCTCGTGACCGCCGATCACGGCAATCTCGAGCAGATGGTCGATGACGACGGCGTGCCGCACACCCAGCACACGGTCGGACCCGTGCCGCTCGTGTATGTCGGGCGCAAGGCGCGTTTGCAGCACGGCGCGCTGCGCGACCTCGCGCCAACCGTGCTTGCGCTGATGGATCTGCCACAGCCGCCCGAGATGAGCGGCCGCAACCTGGTCGAATTCCTCTAGGTGGTGTTCAGACGCCTTTGCGGGACCTGTTTCGTGGGCGCGCTCGCGCTCGCGGTTCCTGCATTTGCGCAGGACGCGGAGGCCGCGAAGCGCTCCGCGCAGGAAGCCGAAGCGAAGAAGAAGCTCGACACCGTGCGTGCCGAGATCAGGGCGCTGACCGAGCAGCAGCGCGCGGCCAGCGGCGAGCGCGACGAAGCCGCACGCGCGTTGCGCGAGAAGGATGTCGCGCTCGGCACGGTAGCGCGCGACGTGCATGCGCTGGACGAGCGCATGGCGGCGCAGCAACAACAGGTCGATGCGCTCGATGCGCAGCGCGCGAAGCTCGACGTCAAGCTGAAGGCGCAGCGCGAGGCGCTCGCGGGCCTGTTGCGTTCGGCCTACGCGCTCGGCCACGGCGAGGAGCTCAAGCTGCTGCTGCAGCAGGACGATGTCGCGGCGATCTCGCGCGTGCTCGCCTACCATCGCTATTTCCAGCGTGCACAGGTCGCGCAGATCGAGCGCCTGCTCGGTGACCTGCGCCAGCTCGCCGACGTGCAGACGGCGATTCGCAGCGCGACGGCCGAACTCGTCGCGACGCGCGAGGCGCGCAGCGCGGAAGGCGTCAAGCTCGAAGCCGAACGCACGGCGCGCGCAAACCTGTTGGCGCAGGTCGAGGCGAAGCTGAAGGACCAGGGCGCGCGCATCGCGTTGCTCGGTCGCAACGAATCCGAACTGACGTCGCTGATCGAACGCCTGCGCGACGTGTTCGCCGATATCCCCAAGCAGCTCACCGGCGAGGAGCCCTTCGCCAGCCAGCGCGGCCGGCTTGCCTGGCCGCTGCAGGGCAAGGTGGTGTCCGCTTTCGGGGCGAGCGACGAATCCGGCCGACGCAGCAGCGGCCTGCTGCTCGCGGCGAAGACCGGCAGCGCGGTGCATGCGGTCTCGCACGGGCGCGTCGCGTTCGCCGACTGGCTGCGTGGCTACGGCCTGCTGCTGATCGTCGACCACGGCGATGGCTACCTCAGCCTGTACGGTTGCAACGAAGCCTTGTTGAAGGATGTCGGCGATTGGGTCAATGCCGGCGAGACGATCGCGACCAGCGGCGCCAGCGGCGGGCAGAAGGCCGCCGGTCTGTACTTCGAGCTGCGCGCGAAGGGTCAGGCGGTCGATCCGCGCGCGTGGTTGCGCTGAACGATCTGCGCGATCCGTGGTCTGCATCGGGGCGGGAGTGGCGGCGCGGGACTACACTCGAGCCATCTGCGTGAGGCCGTATCCGATGTCCAGTCGATTTGCCGTACTCCTGTCGTTCACCCTGGCCCTCGCGGGCGCGTTCGTGTTCGCAGTCGAGCCGCCGCCGGCCACCCCGGATGCAGCGCCCAAGGCGGCAGGCACGCCCGGCGCCGACAATGTCGACCTCGCCGACCTGCGCGCGTTCACCGCGGTGTACAGCCTGGTCAAGCAGGCCTACGTCGATGACATCGACGATCACCGCCTGATGCAGGCAGCGATCCGCGGCCTGCTCGCTGGCCTCGATCCGCATAGCGAGTATCTCGGCAAGGAGCAGCTCGACGACCTGACCGAGGACACCACCGGCAGTTATGCGGGCCTCGGCATCGAGGTGCTGCAGGTCGAAGGCTCGTTGCGCGTGATTGCCCCGATCGACGAATCGCCGGCGGAACGTGCCGGCATCAAGGCCGGCGACACCATCGTGCGCATCGACGGCAAGGCGGTGCAGGCCGACGACCTCGAGGCGGCGATCGCGAGCTTGCGCGGCAAGCCGGGCAGTCCGATCACGCTGAGCGTGCTGCACGAGAAGCAGACCGTCCCGGTCGACATTCCGCTCAAGCGCGAAGTGATCCGCGTCGCGAGCGTGCGTGGTCGCCTGCTCGAACCGGGCTATGCCTACCTGCGGGTCAGCCAGTTCCAGGCCGAAACCGGCGCGCAGCTGCGCCGGCGCATCGAACGGCTCGTCGCCGACAACAAGGCGCCGTTGCGCGGCGCGGTACTCGACCTGCGCAGCAATCCGGGCGGCCTGCTGACGTCCGCGGTCGAGATCGGCGACCAATTCCTCGACAGCGGCGTGATCGTGAGTACGCGCGGTCGCATGAAGGAGTCCGACCTCAGCTTCCGCGCGACGTCGGGCGACCTGCTCGACGGCGCGCCGATGGTCGTGCTGGTCGACAACGGCACCGCGTCGGCGGCGGAAATCGTTGCCGGTGCGTTGAAGGACAATCATCGTGCGCTGCTGATGGGGCGGCGCACGTTCGGCAAGGGCTCGGTGCAGACGGTGCTCCCGCTCGATGCCGAGCATGCGGTGAAGCTCACCACGGCGCGCTATTTCACGCCGAATGGCACTTCGATCCAGGCCGCCGGCATCCAGCCGGACATCGTGCTCGCCGATCTTGCGCTGAGCCAGCGCAACAGCGAGCCGACGCCCGCATTCGGCGAACGCGACCTGCCCAATCACCTCAAAGGCGCGAACGAGGGCGACGGCGGCGACGCGTCGGGCGCGTCGAAACGCGACCTGCAGCAGGACTACGCCTTGAACGAGGCGCTGAACGCGCTGAAGGCGCTTGCCTTGCGCAGGCCGGCTCCAGCCGAGTTGCACAAGAGCGGCTGATTCACCAATGTCCTTTCTGCGCATCATGGCCGCGGCGACCATCGTCATGTGCGTGTCGGCGTGCTCGGGCGTCTTTCTTCGGCAACAGGACTTCGATTCCTACGTGAAGCGCCATGGGCTGGAACGCATGCCGATCGGCGCCGCGATCGGCGTGCTTGAACGGGCCGGATATGTTTGCAGCAATCGCCTCGGCACCACTCGCCCGGTCGATGTCGGATGCGAAAAGGATTCCCGCGATTCCGGACGACAGACGATTGTCCTGACCCCATCGTCCGACGATCCCGCGAAGTGCGTGGCCACTTGGGAACCGCCGCTGCTCACTCTCTGACGGGAACTCGGAGCGCCGATTTCTGTTCCGAGACGAGAACCCCGACGTGGATGAAGGAAGCTCTCATGCGGAAATGGTGGTTTGCCTATCGCTCGTCCATCGTGTTCCTGCTCTTGCTTGGCACGTTCCGCACCGCCATTGCGGACTGGAATCCGGTTCCGTCCGCATCCATGCGGCCGACGATCCTCGAGGGCGATGTCGTGTTCGTGAACCGGCTCGCGTACGACCTCAAGCTGCCGTTCACCGACACGATCCTCGCTCATCTCGGCGAACCGCAACGCGGCGACATCGTGACGTTCTCGTCGCCGCGCGACGGCACGCGCCTGATCAAGCGTCTGGTCGCATTGCCCGGCGATACCGTCGAGATGCGCGACAATCATTTGCTGATCAATGGCGAAGCGGCGGAATACGCGTCGCTCGGCAATGAACCCGGCGCGCACGTCGGCCAGCATGGCGTCGCCGCCGCTCGCGAGAGCGAATCAGTCGCCGGTTCGCAGCGCACGGTGCAGTGGTTGCCGGGCAGCGCCTCGCGCTCGAGCTTTGGCCCGATTTCGATTCCGGCGGGCCGGTACCTGATGCTCGGCGACAACCGCGACAACAGCGAGGACTCGCGCTACATCGGTCTGGTGCCGCGCGAGAAGCTCATCGCGCGTGCGGAGCGCATCCTGGTTTCAGCGGACATCATGGATCGATGGCAGCCGCGCTTCGACCGCATCTGGTCGAGGTTGCATTGAGCGTCTGATCGCGCCTGGTGTGCGGTCCGTGGGATGGGACACTAGTTGCGCAGGCGTCGCGCAATCGCCGGTTTTGACAGCAACGCGAGCAGGATGCCGATCAGGAAACCGGCGATGTGGGTCCACCACGCAACTGCTCCGAAGGCCGGGCCGACGTAGGTGAACAGCAACTGCAACGCGGCCCAGAAGCCGATCAGCAGCGGTGCCGGAATGCGCACGAATTCGAGGAACACGCCCAGCGGCAGCACCAGGCCGAGGCGCGCGCGCGGGAACAGCGCGAGGTAGGCCCCGACCACGGCCGACACCGCGCCGCTCGAGCCGATGATCGGCGCGCTCGTGCCGGCGAGGGTGAGTGCGCCGACGAGGTTCGCCAGCGCGCCGCCGACGACGAACATGAGCAGGAAGCGCGACGAGCCGAGCGCGCGTTCGGCCGACACGCCGAACACGATCAGGAACAGCAGGTTGCCGGTCAGATGCAGCCAGTCCGCATGGAAGAAGATCGCGGTGACGAGGCGTGCGGCGCGCAGTTCGAGCAACTGCTGCCACCAGGGCACGTTCTGGTCGAGCAGGGTCGATGGCACCGTGCCCCAGCGCGTCAGCACCGCGAGGCGGTCCGTCGCCGGCAGCGCGACCAGCCACAGGAACGCGACCACGCAGGCGGCAACGATCAGCAGGGTCGCCCATGGCGGACCGGCGCGGCGTCGGCTCGGCAGCTGGACGAACATCGCGGTCGCTGCCGTCAGCGACCTTCGCGTGGATACAGGAAGCGCTGCCCCTTGAACTCGAGCACCATGCCCTCCGGGCTGATCTCGCGCAGTATCACGCCATCAGCAAGTTCATCGCCTTCGACGTGGCGCTCGCCCTTGATGACGACGAACCGGTCGGACGCGGCGTCCGAATAGACGTGCATGGTCAGCGCCATTTCCGGAATGTCCTTGCGCGTCGAATAGGGAAGATCCCATACCGACAGCAATGCGGGTGCCTTTGCTGCGGGCGCGGCGGGATGCGTCGCGGCGGGCGCCGGCGCGGGTTCTTTCGCTGCCGCGGTGACCGGCGCATTGACCGGAGGCGTGGTCGGTTTGGTCGGACCCGCGATGGCAGGCCCCGCCGGATGCGGCGCACCGGGTCCGGACGCGACGGCCTGCTCCGGA
>Ga0105239_10001708_pt1 | contig 28922 bp, 23 predicted proteins | sample KBSC44metaG_FD_92761 | JGI IMG/M metagenome (GOLD analysis project Ga0105239, IMG submission 92761) | Corn rhizosphere microbial communities from Kellogg Biological Station, Michigan, USA - KBS C4-4 metaG | ecosystem: Host-associated > Plants > Roots > Rhizosphere > Soil | place: Michigan, USA...
CTGGTTCCCGGCCTTAACTAAGCGGTTCTTTTCATCTCAGACAATTCTACTTACTTTCCCCCATATTCTTCTTGGAAATCCCCCCTATCCCAGATCCCCAGTCGGTCCAGTTGTTAACTAAGTAGTAAGTTATGACCCGGACTGCACCGATGCCCGTGCTCAGTGGCTTGTGACTTCGCAGCTGTTTCCGAGCATCGGAAACACTGGAGTATTTGTCTCTTTCTTTCAAGCGGAAAATCGTTCATTCTGTGCCGTCTTGCTGTGTAACTTTGGTTTCGACATCATGTGATGGACCGACTAATGCGCCACTTTGGCCAGAGGGCACTACTATACTCAGCTGCCGCCGATGTACAGTCAGCGTACATAAGACTGGCCCCTGGTGATATTTCTTGATGTTAATGTGGTCAACAATGCGTGTTCTTAGCCACTGACCAAACCAAACCCACTGGCCGCGTAGTGTTCATTCTCTTCTCAGCAGGTCCCTTTTGAAGTTCAAGCCCTGCTAGTCGGTATCAACCGGGTCCCAATCTGTGACTAGATATTCATCTAGACCATCCATTTGTTGCACATCGTCGATTGAGATCTCAAAATGGCCAATGTCACCATTTGCTTCGATTCGTTCCTTCGATACACTTTTTGGCAGTGGGATGTATCCATGCTGTAGACTCCACCTGATCATCAGCTGAGCAGGTGTACACTTGTATTTTTGCGAAAGCGCCACAATGGTCGGATGCTTCATGCGAAGTGCCCTTGCAAGTGGCGCGTATGCTTCCACCACAATCCCAAGTTTTTGGCATACATCGACAATGTTTGTCCTGGTATTGAAAGGGTGAACCTCGATCTGGTTGACCGCCGGCATGATCTGGTGGTTTGATGTTGAAAGTTCTTCCAGATGTTTTACTCCAAAATTGCTCACCCCGCCGATTTTGATCTCTCCATCTTTGATAGCATCCTCTATCGCTCTCCAACTCGACAGTCGAGCTTTCTTACCTCCATAGGGGCTGTGAAGGAGAAACAAGTCAATATAGCCCAGGCCGCTTGTTTTCACCGACTGCGAAATTGATTTCCTGACTGCTTCGTAGCTCGTATTGGAAGCCAGCTTTGAGGTAAAGAATATATCTTCCCGTGTCAGCCCTGCTGTGTTCAAGGACTTGTCATTCAAGAATGATAGAATAGCTTGGCCACATTCTTTCTCATTCCTGTACATCTGAGCACTGTCAACTGCTCGATAGCCAGCTTTCAGAGCCCAAATGACGGCTGAAGATGCCTCGCGACCCGACATAAGATAAACCCCTAGATGGATTTGGGGAATGGACAGTCCATTGGACAAGGAGACTCGCGTTGACAAGGAGAAGCTGCTTGGTGCCATTTGACAAGTAACCAAGATAGATAATGAGGACTTGCACTTGGAAATAGCTCAGCATCAGACGCTAGAAGACAAGATACGATAGTGAGACTCTCCCGAATATTTACTACCTTGAAGCTCAAAACAGAAGCGATGACGTTGAGCCCCTCTCTTCGATAGTAGGTCAGAGTATGCACTCCGTACGGAGTACTTGGTACGAGTAATATGTGTCAAGCCGTTGGCGGGAACTCCGCCTCCAGCTTAGGCGGTCATGCTGTTTCGGGCATGGTTCAAGGCTGGGCGTGCCGCCGCTTTTGATACTTCGCTACAAATAATAATAATATTAATTAAGACCCCCTCTGCCAATTCCCCGATCTTTCCCATCCAACCGTTCAACGCGAAATTGCTTCACAAATTGACGGGCAGTGTAGCGGGTATTGCTACATCCTCTCTGCCTCATATTTGCAGTGTCAAGGGCGCACTGAGTCCTCCATTTTTGACCTTCAACTCATCTAGATATATACCGTTTTCGGCGAGAACTCTCTCGTACGTTCAAGAACAGGCGCGAGGCGCATCGTCATCCTTTAAACCTTCGTGATTAGCTAGCAAACCGCGATCGTTTCCTCCGGGAAGGGCTTCGATCCTGAATATCGTGACGTCGTTTGGGGCCCACCGTCAGTATTCACTCGGCGTTCAACAGAACGGTCGACTACTTCCGTTTGTTCTCTTTCACTACTAGACTTAAGGCCATATCCAGTGCTCCTGAAAAAGGATATTAAAGAAAGGTTCAATGACGGGGAGACTACGCGTCGACGAACGCAACATGCAGGACCTGGAATCCTTCTGACTTAGTATTCCAGACTGCCGAGCGCTTCGTTGATAGCAATGGCAACTCGTAGCCTAGCCGCGGACTCGTCATCGTCACTCTGCTTCATGGCCATGAACAGCCACGGTCGCAAGTAGAAATAATCCTCCTCTTGCGCCGCCCTCGCAGCATCGAACCGGTTGTACATCTGGGAGAAGATTTGCTCCATGCCCCTCTTGTGCTTCAATCTCTCCGGTTTCTTGATCGACACGAATGGCTGTCGACAGAATTCCAAGACGAGCGCGGCGATGGCTGCGGCGATGGGGGCGGCGACGGACGTGCCGGATACTCTTTTGGTCGTTCCTCCCGCGTGAGGAGCTTCCACGTACATGCCCAGAGTGCTGAAGTTAGAGCCGGTCCTGTAGGGACCAGGGTTGTTTTTCCAGGCGCCGCCTCCTCCGAACGCGGCATGGATGGCGAAAACCTCGGGAAGTTTGGCCGGATATGCTCTGTCGTCGTTCCGGCCCGAGTTGGATGCGGCAGCGAACAGCAATACCTTGTCCTTGATTTTTTCAAACTTTGTTGTCATTGCGTCTTTCGTTTTCTTGTCCTTCTTCGATATGCCGAATGACATGCTGATGATGTCGACTGCCCAGACGTTCACCGCATGATCGAGAGCCTGCGCCTCGGTTAGCTAAGTTCCTGGGAGAGAGGTGAGGACTGGCCTCGACGATGTAGTCTCCATTGACGTGTTTACGATCTTTGAAGACACGCGCGATGTAAATGTCCGCATTGGGGGCCACCTGATGCGCTACCATAGCACAGGTTGTTCCGTGGCCGTCTTCATCTTGATCCGCATGCCAGTCGGTTGATGGAGGGGCCCAGAAGCCTCGCAGCCGGCGTTCTTTGCCTGTTTTGAGCTGGAGTTCCTTGACTTTTGGGTGCTCCGTATTGAGCCCAGTGTCAATGACAGCAATACGTGGGCGGAGACCCACTCCTGAGTTGAGGACTCTGAAGCCTTCGAGGAAAGAATGGGTTTCTTTCAAGTAGACGGAGAACCATTCATCGGTGCTGTTCCACTTAGTAACATCAACCTGGGGTGTGGAAGACTTACTCTTTGGATTCGGTCTCGTCGCAATCTAGAAGAACCGCATCTGAGATGTCGGCATCGATGGTGTCCGAACGCTTCACGGTTCTGTTAGACGAGGGCTCAGGAAGCCCGAGATCAACAGACCTTGCTCTTATTGTCTGCTGAGGAGGGACCAAAGGTGATGCATCCGTCACAGGCCGCGAGATGTCTCTCCCCCGCAATAAGGGAGTCTGGGAGCCACGCAAGTTGGTGAATTTCAAGACATCGTTTTTGTTTTGTTCCCATTGCAAGCCGGGGGGTTTCGGAGGAGGTTCAGGCCGCGTGCTCGTCGACTGGACCGGCCGTCCTCTGAAAGCAACATGCCGCGAACTTCCTTCGAGCAACTGTGCAGAAGACGCTCTTGGCCGAGAGATGCTCGCGTTGGAGCCTTGACTCAACGATGAGAATTTCTGAATAGACGTCGAGTTCTGTACTCACTTGTATCATCCACAATGCTTATTCCCAGGCCTACGGCCTCGTTGTCCAAAATCTTGGCTGTAGAAGATGTAAGCCGAATTTCCGGAGACATGCGATGGGTGTTGGTCGGAGATTCAGCGACTGCGGTGACTGGCGTAGTCTTGTCGCGCTTGCCGTGTTGTCCTTCCGCCTTTGCCTTCAGGCGATTCATCCTCTTCTCGATCTTTGCTCGATCCCAATTAAGCACTCTACTGTGACTGTCCCGGATTGAGACAGTAGTTTCATGTTTGCGGCCAAGGGCGGCCACACTAGCCTCGAGTGCGTTCTGGAGGATGGCCAAGGCATCCTGGCTGCGGTCCCGGAGAAGCTTGTTCACGATGTCGATCTGGAGATGCAGAACTTGGTTCAGGATGGCCTTCTCGGCATCTGTGTCAGGTTCTATCCGATCAAGCAGGTTTTGGTGAATTTCGTTGGCCTGGTCGACCTTGCCTTGATTGATCAAGGTTTCTGTGAGATGGGTTTGAATCAGCAGCACATTGGGATCGCCCGCTGCAAGCCATCCGTCTGTAAGGCGAAGCATGTTATCGTAAAGTGTTTCTGCATACCCCCAGTCTTGAATATTTACTGCGTGGATAGCCTTCCGTTCAATTCGGCTCAGCCTATCAACCCTCGTCAGGTCCACGTCAAGGTCTATATGCTCCTCAGGATCGTCCATAACTCGCATTGGGGAAGACAAAGACTCCCCACCAGGCAAGAGCGGCGCGCACGGCGACTGTTCATAGTCAAATGTGAAGACAAGCTGGTCACAAAGTACGTGAAATTTGATGAAGGCGAAAGCCAGCGACGCCAAGACGCCCCTTGGCCGAAGTTACAGGTCGCTTTTGTCTTTGGGCATCAATTTTCTCAACTCAAGTACGGCCCCCTGGGACAATATACACATCATGAGAAATATACCTCTGGAGAAAATTGAATGTCTTGTCTTCAGTGCCCCTCTACACGCCAATGAGATGTCTAACTTTGAGGCCACACTTTGAGATACTCCTAAAATCTATCAGAGCTTGAATCTGAAGGAGGGAACTGAACTGGAGGCGGTCTCCCATGCCGTGTCACCTTCCTCTCGAGGTAGAGCTGGCCTGAAGGAGATCTCCCAACCGTAAGCCCGTCTCCCGAGCCCCAAAGTCTAGACACCTTGAGCGGTACAGGTACACCAGCAGTTCCAGCCTTAACCAAGACCGGATTCTTTATCAGATGCGGTTTCTTTGGAGGAATTGGTGGCTTCTTCCGCTCCGAGTCAGTCGCAATATGCTCCTCATAGACCCTCCTTCGAGTACGTGTTTCGCCATAATCGTCGCCATAGGCGTGCCGCGCGGAAGCAGTTCGGTGCTGCACATTAGGTCCCGACTCGATTCTCAAGACATTTTCCCTCGTACGACGTCGCGTCGTATTGGCGCGGTAGATGTAGAATGGGTCTTGCTCTGCCATCAAGTTCCTACATCATGGCCTCGGTATCTCAATTGCCTTCGCCGTGAGAACTCTTCTAGTAAGAGTTAGCCACTAAGAGCAACTGGTCGGGGCAGCTGAGACTCTTACAGCGACGCCTACCTCTGGATTAGGCCCCACTCGTTGAATCGAGCAGGCGGTCGCAGAAGCAGCAGGTACTATTGTCTAGAGTCGGCCAGGTTTAATGTGCAAGTTGAGCTTGCGCGCACACGATTTGCGCACATCAACAAACACGGCTCTGTTGCGGCAGGTAAGTTGATACCAGTGGTGGAGCGGCGCAAAGACTGGACTCGAATGGGACGATCCGAGCCGGTAATGCCGGGGACCGGGAGACTGATAACTTCAGGGTTCGTCAAACTGTTCTTGACTTTGGCTGTCCATGTTCAAGCTTAGCACAGAGGAGTGAGGCTGGAACAAGATCCTACCAGAAAAGAATGTTGGGATACGTGGGCAGCACTCTCCACCGAGTCTTAGGCGCTTCCCAGCCTCGCAACCACCCTTTGACCAACTACCCCGCTCCTCAGCCACAGCCGCATAAATGGTCTAAGTAGAAACGATCATGCGATAACGCTATCGCCGCAGGCGTTGCATCTTTACGTATATCGCTCGGGCGCTGCGCGAATCAAGTAGAAGTTGCAAGTGTCTGGTGCAGCCACGCGACGGGCCGACCTAAGCATTGCTCCCTTCGGAGATGAACTGACCCTCAACTCTCTTCAGCTCAAGGTTTATCTCCAGAAGACAATCGCGAACCTTCTCAGAGTCAAACTACTATTTAACTCCTAATTTATCTCGCTATCATCGATGGCCAACGTCCAGACATCATACTTCTTCCCTCCACAGTGGACTTTCCAGGCTGGCGGCCCCATCAGCCTAGGCAACATCCTTTCTGATCCTAAAGCGCCTCAATATGCACTCAACGACGAAGACCGACAACCACTCCCAAAACTCTTCGTCGACGACACAAAACCCCATTTCGCAGTCACCATCACAGACAACAGCGCAAAGTCCGCCGGGATCGGGTCCTCGTTGCTCCAGTTCTTCGGCTTCTCAGCGGATTTGAACGTAGAACGGGGCAACACGCTCACTTGGACCATCGAAGCTGAAGAGCTCGCAACCCAGGAAATTAATCCCAAGGCCTCTTATGTCGAGACGTGCTTCAAGCACCCGGAGGTGCAGAGTTTTTTGCGGAAGACTAAATTCCGCAAAGAACTGTATATGATTACTGGGATCATGGCTGTGTCCTCCGCAACTGTGAGCAGCGAGATTGGCAAGAAACACCTCTTCTCCGCGAAACTGGGCGCGAGTTTGGCGCCCGTGGCGACTGTGCCGCTTGACGCTCATGTCAGTGGCGCGATTTCTAGCGACCATGGCAAGCAGGCGGCGTTTGGGAAGTCTGATTTCATCCTAGGTAGGCTACGATACTTTCCCTACTTTAGATATCCCCTCTTGGATCGAGCCATCAATTCAAAGATACTGACAGCTTCAAGGCTACAAGCTCAGAAAGATTCTCTACCTGAAGACCCAGAGCGTCAAAGAGATGAAAGACATCCAGGGCAGGGGTTCCGGAACGGTCCTTGATGATGATCGTGTGCCTGTGCCTACGGAAGAGGACCAGGACCAGGACCAGACGTCAGAGGCGCAATTCCTTGGCCTTGAAGACGGCGCGGTGGGACCGGACGAGTTCGAGTTTGTGGCTGTTGAGGCGCAGGCCAGTGGCCAGAGCGGGGGCGAGAGTATCGAGTTTGTGCTTCCTGTAGAATCGGACGACATGGAATAACTGGTCGTCTTGTGCTGCCTTGGGATGACCAGACCATAGCTGCGCCACTAACTGCGTGAATGTCAACTGGGATCGGCACTGTTCCGGTGATAGGACGAGCCGCTGGTTGGAATTGATGGGGATGACTAACTTAGTATAGCGAATTAAAGGCATCTGGAGTGTGAAAGGGGTGTTTGTCCCGCTAATGGAACGCAGCCTCACCGAGATCCAGAGGCAGAGTGAACCCCATATCAGCTTCTCAAGGTCAGATAGCTGCAATCGGGCAGAGCACGAAAGATATGGCACCAAAAAGTTTTTACTTCTGTCGGTTTGAATTCAAAGGAGTGAATTCCGTCCTGCAACTTAATGCCCGTGATTTATTAACTTTCTATATCAATGAGAGCTTTGTCCCATTCCTCGAAGGCTCACGTGGCGCAGGTTGCCCGGTTGTTAAACGACACAGGATCTTCAGGGTCCTGCGGAATCGGGATGCAGTGACATTGCCTGCCAAATACAAGTGTCCCAAACCATCCGGCTAACACACTGTGTTGACGACCTGCCAGCTTTGAAAGGTAATATTTTGATAGGAAGCGTCACCATCTAGATTAACAGCCCCGCTCCCGCAGTTTTGCTGCTCGAAGGTGACCTGTGCCCTAGTGTCGCAAGTGTTGAAAAATCCCACGGACCGGCCGGCAAAGTTTGAGCACGAGTGCGGAGTGTCTCCTCCTTGCTTGTTGCTGTAGCCTTGGCAGTCCGGTACGGGGAAGAATGCCACGAACCCATTTGGCACGAGTTCCGCATCGTCGGCGCGGAGGATTTATGTGACGGTGGTGGCGTCGATGGTGAAGGTGAAGCAGGCGGTCGCAGGCGGTCGCCACTGCTAGGAGTTCGAGGGTTTTCATGTTGGCTCTATGGATATAGATAGGGATTGGCCATATTGAGGGAATTGACGTCGAATTACATTAGTAGAAGGTGGGAGAGGTAGTATATAAGTTTGTTGTGAGAAGGTCTCAACTCGTCGCTGAGTCCCAATCTTTCGATAACGCATACCAGTGAGAGAAACCTTTTCAGGTGGAAAGCGTTGAGCATGTACTCCGTACTTCGAGTTTTGGAGCAGAAGCAGTTCTCCTCGCTGGTTGTCTTGCATGGCGCACGCACCTTTTGAGCCCCGACTGCGGATCAATCACACTGTCGCCATTTGGGAATTGTGGTTGAGTAAGTTGTGCAATATGGGTGGCCGCCGGAGATCCCTCGCATTGGTTGACGAAGGATTTTGCGGAGACCAAGCATTGTACCGAAAAGATATGTCCCTCTGATATCAAGTCAATCAGTAATGAGCGGGAGGATCATGTTGCGGACGTCCGGCGAGAGTTGTTCTGTCAGATATCCCCCACGGTAACAATTTCGGGGCTTTCGCTCCGCTGGACCCCTGGAACATATCACGAAATGGAAGATTCTTGCGAGTGAAAGAACTCCTCGATCGAATTTGGACCGGCGAATGGGGAGTTGCTCGACCTGGCATTCAACGCCCTGAGAATCGAGAGTCAGTCTTGGGGAAGGAGCAAATCTCTAGCTGTGTTCATGCGATCAAGACCATGGCTGACTGAACATGGTCCCTGAACAGGATTCTGATCATGGCCATAGGGTCGCGGTCAGGTCGCGGTCATTCATGGCGATGAACAGTTTTGAGATCGTGGTAGAGCGTGCATGGCACCGAATTTCTTTCCGAGTCAGCTTCATTTTGGGAATTTGGTACTTCCCACGGCATGTCAGCTCCTTGGCAGGACCCCCGGGGGTGCCCTGTTATACCTGATGACTATGATAACCAGTCATGATCAGTCAGGCAGTCATGGCTACGGTCTTGCCAACGCAAGCTCAGGCTCCGGCGCTTTGCTAAAGGCAAGACGCTATCCTGACCGTACCGAGCTATTCTGACCAGCCATGTATTTCTTAATATGGCGACGGCCAGGGCGAAGTCCGCGGATGCTTTTGTTCGTAGAATGGGGAGGCGGGAAATTTCCCTGCAACCTGCATGGATCTGTAAAGGGGGGATCTACTACGGAGGAGCAAAAACTGAGTTTTGATTGCCTGGTACGGTGGATCTTTCCCATCGTTGCCTCCTATCGTCAATGAAGGTTGGAATTACTGTTATTCCGTCCGGAGCACTCATCCGTACAGAAGACTAAAATTACAGCCCCAGAGATATATATCTTGTGAATTCATCTCCATCGGTTGAAAAGCTGCCCACTATAGGAACATCTACAGACTAAACATCCGATCAGGCAACCCAACCAGCCTTGCTGTGCACAAAATGATTATTCTTCAAGGGATATCCAATCACATCCCGCAAAACTCGGCTGACCGGCTACCAACCCGTCTGACCGTCTTGCTCCCCGGGCCCCAGATGTCTTTGGGAACCTCGGCATCTCTCCAACGAAAGTTGTGGTCGGCACATCCAATTCCTTCGATAGTCATCATCAAATCGACTGATCATTAAATCTTTTCTTTCCACTCTTCCTTTTGGCTCTTCATCTAGATTACGAACAGACCTCCCTGCAACGTTTGTGCATCAAAGTTGAGAGCGAGTCCTTCGTGCAAAGCGTCCATTGCCCGCATTCGCTCTTATCTCCTCGAGAATCACTCTCTACCATCAATCTAGGCGTAAAGTCGACCGGGTCGTTGTGTCGCCTGACGTCCACCACCGCCTTTTCCCTTCGCGGACCCGCTTCATCCTCGACTCGACTCGGATACTCACTTATTCGCCTCAAACCAGTCTCCGCGCACCTCTCCGAGATGTCCAAGGTATTTACCGCCGCCGACGTTGCCAAACACGACCAAAAGGCGAAAGAACAATATATAATAGTCGATGGCACCGTCTACGACGTGACAAAATTCGCGGATGAGCACCCCGGTGGCGCGAAGATCTTGAAGAGAGTCGCGGGCAAGGATGCCAGTAAACAGTTTTGGAAGGTATGTTTGTTCCCTGTGGTAATGTTGGAGTAACTTACTCACGGCGCAAAGTATCACAACGAATCAGTCCTCAAGAAGTACGCAGCAAAACTCAAGATCGGCGAGGTCGGCGACAAAGCCAAGTTGTGAAATCTCCCCGGTGCTGTAAACATCGTGTGGCTTGAAAGCCACATTTCAACCCCCATATACAATGGATAGTGAATCCATACCCGGTGGATCACGGGGGATGACAGGCAAAATGAACCCATCATTCAAATCATGCGATCCATCCTCGAAAGACTGGAGAACGAAAGGAGATGCTATGCAAAGTTAGGAGCATGAAGAGGGAGTAGATACACGCTACACCATGTTGACGATAATGTACAGATCCATCTATTCGACAAGTCTAGAGAATCATAGAGCGTTTTTAAATCTTAAGATCATTGACCATTCTCTCTTTCCTGTACACACACGCACACACACAAACACACACACAATTCTCTCACTCTCAGTGCTTGCGTCACCAAATGCCTCCAATGGGTCTATAGCTGACACTTCCTTCTTCGAGGTGGAGTGGCGTTGGAAGATTCTCTCCCTCCCCTCCCTCTACCACCGTTTCGTTATATGGGGTTTTCACTTCGAAGCACGCCAGTTACTCAGTCAGCCTACGTATCCGTGCGCACAAGCGGCCCTCGGGCGTTCAATCTCCTCTCGTGCATCTCTAGTGTGGGAGACTTTATATACAAGCGGGGCGCTGCATGGACAGCGCAGAGGCAAGAGAACTTGGGCAGCTACCACCATTGACGTTGACCTCAGCAGCCAAAAGTCAGCCTATCCTTGATTTCCGCGATGCCGAAGAGGCAAGTGTGTGTGCGTGTGTGCGAGCGCGTGCGTGCGTGCCTCTGGCCGGCGGCGGCCGAAATGGGTCGATATTTCGGCAGAAGTGAAGTGGGTTGCAAAAGGGCAAGGCGCACAAAAATATTCGAATAGATCGAGGCGCTAAAATGAGCGTCGTGCGAAAGGATGTCTTAGCCTATGTTATCTCCTGGTCCTATCCCAAAGTGCTCGCGATCTTGTACGGAAGCAACTTCTGCATTGAGGCTTGGGCAGGTATAATTACTGAACGCCCCGCTTTGGCCATATCCGCACGAGGCTGACTTCAGGCAGACCTGTTAAAGGGGTAACCCACAACTATCACAACATCCTTTTGCAGTCTGTGTTCTGCGTCCTGTGTTGTTTGAACTTGCAACTGGGGGTGCATGAATGAATACTCAGTCTTAGAAGAATCAACGGACATGGTTTCAAATTCTTGATGCATTCTGGGTATACTTGCTGTCAGGAGACTGTACTGTTCATAAGGAATAAACTGAACGACTAGTAAGAGTACACCGCGCTCCATTTGCAGCCTCGCAGGCGTCGTAAATTTCATCGTCGAAAAGCTTCGATCTAGTAAAACTGCAGATAGACAAAACATAACCTCCTATTATTAGTAGACCGCAATATAAGGAAATCACTACGCATGTTGCTCCTGAGGGCTCACGGGCCGTCAAGACAGCCTCGCCTTGACCGCCAGGCTTATTTCGTTAATTTGTCGCCATTGAGCAGCTTCCGCTTGTCATCGGCAGCCGCCTGAGCATTATATTTAGTTGGTTGCGCCGGGTACCCAGCGCCCTGGGCATTGTTGGGCATCTGCAACATCCAGTTTGGCGGGGCGATGCCAGTCTGGTCCTGGATGGTACTGAAGAGCGGTGGCAGACTCTGCATGAGATTCTTGATCGGTGCGATACCAGCAGCCTCAGCGCCGCTTCCGCTTCCATCAGAGCCGGTGTTCCAGACGGTGATCTTAGGCTGTAAGCCCTGGACGGCTTTGGCGTTGGCAAGGGCAAGTTTTTCGTACGTGTTCTCCTTGAGCATCATGTAGGTGAGGAGGCCTTGTGGTCCACCGAATGCCTCAGCAAGGGATTTGTATGCCTCGGCCTGTGCCTTGGTCGCCTCTGCTTCCCTCATCCTTGCGTGATACATGGCATCGGCCTCCTTCATCTGCCTCTCGACCGCCGCTTGAATCTGGCGCTGCTGCTTGAAGAGTTGAGCGTCGGCGTCTTGCTTCTCAGAGTACGCCCTAGCATCGGCGTTTTTGGATTCGCGGTAGAATGTGGCATCTGCCTCCTGCTGGGCAGTCTCTTTGGCGATTTGAGCCCTGACTAGGTCCTTTGCACGGAGTCTTTCGAGCTCCGTGGCCGCTTTCTTCGTCTCGACGTCTTTTTGCAACTCTGCATCGCGTGCTTCGGCGGCTCTGCGGGCCCTGATCTGTGCAATCTGAATGCCCATGTCCAATTCGGTCTGCTTGTTCGTGAGCTCGGCATCGGCTTGTGCTTTGTCTGCTTTGCGCTTGGTTTCTAGGACGGCGGTTTCGGCTTCGATCTTGGAGATTTCCTGTTTGGTGTGTCCTTTCTTGCCGGCTTCACCGATCTCACCGCGCATGCGGGCTTCAGCCACATCGATACGTGCCTGGTTTGAGGCACCCTCGTGGGCTTTGCGCGACAAGAATGCGAAATACTCTGAACCAGGAGTATCTTGGAGCTCCTTAACGTTGGCATTGTAGATGCAAAGACCGAATTGGTCAAGTTCCTTCTGGACATTCTCGATAACCTAGCAGCTCCTCCTTAGTGTTTAGTTCAGGTGTGCGCCAGATTTGTAACTATACCTTTTGCTTGAATATCTGCCGCTCTTTGAAAATTTCCTCCATTGTCATGGAACTGACGATGACTCTGGTCTCACCCTCGATGATACCCTTGACGATGTCCTGAACATGGCCTCTCTGTGTTGGGACAATTACTTCACCCGCCTTCCTGGTAGAGGCCCCAGGAGTGCCATCGGGATTTCCGCTCAGAAGGAGAGCGTATTTCTTCAGAGCTTCGGCGTCGTTAGAAGGGCCGATCGTGAAGACGGCTGGAAGAGCAAACTGTAGCTTTTCAATTGTCATGGCCTGAAGGTTGAGAGAAAAGTCAAAGGGCGAGACGGAGATGCGGGCAACCCGCTGCCATGGATAAACAAAGGCTTTCTTGACAATTCGAACATCCTGTATGCCACCACCAGTGACGACGAGGTATTCGCTCGCATCGGAAATGTGATACCACATTGCGACTTTGGGCTTTATCAGAAATGAGTGGGTATTTGCTTCACGATGAGAATTTGTAAAGAATGTTGCTTGCGAGCGACAGAGAAGGAACGTAAGTTGGTGTACGAGTTTAAAGATGATGTGGTGAAAGTATTCGTGGGGTGACACCAAATGATGTTGTGTCTCTTTGTGATTGATTGAAAGAAAAGGAGATGCAAACGAATAAGTGGTGGCGCCCAAACTTTATACTCGAATCATGAGCAGTCCTTTGAGGAAGCTCAGGCTCAGCCTCTTGCTCCTAAGAGAACGCCCATGGTATGTCAACATGGATCCCTGATGGTGCGGGAGCGAGGCTGCCTTTGTTGCGATATCCAATCAGATCGCGTCCCAGATAGCATGTGTGAGCCAGTGATGGTGTGGACTTGACATCCCTGAGGCATTAAGAGTCATATGGTGTGTTTGAGCACAAAGACCCATACATGAACTCAAATTGGCCAGTGAGGGACGCCTGAGGGAATGTTCCATCACGACTTCCAGAAGACTTCCGGTCCGAGATGGGTCTGATCAAAGGGTCACGAGGGTACCAATTTAGGAATTCCGCAGGACGAGTGCTCCAGATGGAGCGTTATTGCTTCTTCTTTCTGCCTTGTGGCATTGGCATGGAGTAATTAGGATAGTTCGCATATCTTAGGGAGTGGGGTCCAAAGCCTGTGGCATGAATAGTCGCGGGTATTCGGCAAGGATGGTATTGGCGTAGGAGTCACTTCGACAAGATACGAGGAGGCAGGACCCGGTACTCTGTCTATACTAGCACCCTGCTAGTTGTGGATCAATGGAGTCGACGAACTCACTGCATGGCACGGCGCACAGGAAAGAAAGGAGATCTCAGACCATCAGGAAGTGCTCCGTAGAGTGTTCATGGCTGGAGTTTGGATAGACCTTGTTAGCCTGGCAAAGTTCGGTTACACTGGTACAATCACCCAATAGCACCTGGTAAACTTAAGGTGGCGACGCGCGGCGCAGCTTAGTGCGGGGTCTCGGCAATCCACTAAAGCCTCCCTCCAAATACGAGGCGCAGCAGCAAATCAGCCTCACGGGTACGCTCCAAGAGTTCACCATCTCCTCGCTCGTTTTCTACTCGGTACAGCATTGCACGTGGTACTTGATTCTCATCCTCCCTGACCAGGTGTCACTTGACCATCTCCGTCATTGAGGCATATCACCTTCAAACATTCTCAGATCATCGTACTCGGATTCGGTTCGAAGCCTACAAGGACAAAGCTTGTCTGTGGCATCTGTAGCAGTCTTTGGACACACCAGCCTAATATTCTGGATCCTTGTACAATCCTAACGGCTCGGCTCGGTTCAGCTTTTGCTGTATGACTTTGCCTAGTCGGATCGGGCTTCCTAAGGCCGAATTCAACAGCAACCGTTGTCAATTGATCCGCTCAAGCGAGCTTGCATTGGTGGTGGTGTGCCTCATCCAGCTCGCTGTCACCGGTTTCGTTAGAGCAACTCTAGTCCTCACGTTCAATGCCAGACTGACCTTGCGCCTTCTTGCAGAAGGATTCACGGAGTCGTTCCAGTTTGTTGGTGCCAAAACACTCTCATTAGACTCCCGATCAGGAGTATTCGAAGTCAAGCCCTTGCAGAAATCACCACAAGGCTTGGACTCCGGTCCCCTTCCTTCGTTCGTTCCTTCTTCTCCCACTATTCAGACTTCTTTCTCCAATATCACAGTGTGGAAGGTAAGCCATTGAACTTCATCCTCCAACATCACCTACCTACGAAGGTAGGCATCCTGGGCATACGCTTTCGACTTCTCAATCAGCACGGAGTACTCCCTATATCTAACGGCGAAGGGCATATTCTATCATCGCAATGTCCAAACCCACCTTCTACCAATTTGAGGATTCAGACCCAGTTCCTAGTTATGAGGAATCACTCAGCTCAAATGCCTCTTGGGCCACTTCAGCCTCACAGACCCGGCCGGGGAGAGAAAAATCACCCTCCAACCTCAGCCCAACAGTACCTTCAATGATTCGACAACAACGCACGCGCCGAATCCAATCCCTGATCGATTCACAGATCATTCCGTGCTTCTCCTCATATCTTGTCGACGCTGTCAATAATTTGACCATCCTCATTATTCCATCAGGCTCACTACCAGCTACGCGTACGGAATTGAGTGTTGCGAATGTATTGACGCCTTCTTTCCAGGACCTTTCCACTACTGTCACTGTCATATCTCTGTCCGGTGAGGATAACCACGCCAATTTCTGGACCCAGACACCTGTAGTCCATGAGCTTGACACCCTTCTGCATCGAGAGCTTTCAGGGATCGTCCCACAGCAGGACCCGTTAAGTGAGCAGCACGAGCCAAAGCCTCAATCAGGATACCGATTAACGCCACAGCCTACTCCCGGGCTACCTGAAAGACCTCAAAAGAAGTCATGGTTCAAACGTGCATTGCCGCAATTGCCACAATTACCAGGGCCGGAGCATGACCCTACAGGTGAAACAGGGAAGTGGGAACTTGGCTGGCGTAGTCCACCACCCGACACAAAGGAGAATACGAAGAGAGCACTACGCCCAGATGAATTTGCAGTGCATACTAAACTTCAAGATACCACTCTTCGAACGGAAAGTGAGATGGGTTTGTTGGAGACTACGACGACAAAATGTATATGGGTGCAGGTGGAGGTCGGCATTTAGTGAATTGCATAAGCCGATTACACCTAGTTAGATATAAACCAGTGGACGAATACATTTGGGACGACAAGAATTAATACAGATACACGGCATATCATTTTCTACATCTTCGAATTACAGCAAATTTTGTTGCCGGATAATCAAGGCACAAACACCGTCCTATCCTTCTTTGCTACCCATGCAGCCTCAGCATCCTCCAGTTTCCGTTCCTTCAAATCCAAATTTGGCAGTTTGCTCACAGCATCCAAGAGGGCGGGCAGTTCCTTGCCAAACTGGGCCAAAGACCATGCTCCAGGACCTGATCCCCTCATTGTGATATTCTTCTCGCGCAATATCGCCCCGGGGAAAGGAATGTCTGGTCCTGCAAGTGTTCCGATTTGTACAAATTGAGTAGGCACTGAGGATTTCAAAGCCTTCAACAGGGCAAGAATATTGGGCCCCCAAAGGTAATCGAGGATAACATCAACATCACCAAGGGAGGAGTAATCGGTTTCTTCCGGATTGTCTTTGAGAACAATCCGTTCGTCTAGGTCAATGGCTGCCAACTCCTTTGCATTTCTGGCAATTCCGATCACTCGCCCGGCACCCAAGCTACGAGAGAAATGAACGGCAACCTTGCCCGAAATCGCCGTGACACCGACGATGGCGACGGTGAAGTTTGGTCGAAGACCTTCAGTTCGGGTCCTGAGCGCCATCCAAGAACTCATCCCGGGATTAAGCAAACCGGCTATTTGAACAGGGTTGGCTCCAGAAGGAATAGGAGTGATTGCAGATTTGGGTACGTTTATGGTTTCTGCAAATGCTCCTCCCTGGGCGATGCTGTTGAAGTAGACGGTTTGGCCATCGGGTGTAGTGCCAACACCATCGGCACCAGGGATGTAAGGGAGAGTTGCAGTTTTGGTGCTGTAGTGGGTGCCGGTGACTTGCCCTCTAACGAGTTGATGGAGGCCAGCAGCGAGAACTTTGACGGTGATCTGGTCTGATGTTGGAGCAGGAGGTGAAGGGTGATCGGCCGTGAAAGTGACGGGACCACCCCAACTTGCAACGGTGATTGCCTTCATGATAGGATTGCGTTAGGAAGCTGTGATTTCGATAATAGCCTGAACGTCACAAGATAACCTTCTGAAGAGGGAGATTGCTATGTCTTCAGCGTGCAAATACGACGGGGCAGTCCTCATTTATAGCTCAACAAACCTTTCGTGATATAGGGTTTTCGATTTCCTAGTCCTGCACCACTGCACGCGCACTCATGTGAACTCGGCCGGGACCTTGTTGCTTACGGATTAGTCCGCAAACCCAAACAAGACACCGCAACGGGACAGTCCATCGCACGTACCATTGGCCTTTCTTGACGCATCCACCGCCGTCTTTGTCATCGTGGATGCGCGCCTCTCACATGATTTTGAGGGCGATCCCTTCATGTGTTTCGACTTAGTCAACCACTGGAGGCTGCAATTGCTTGATTTGACGTTCTCCGGGGCTTTCGTCGTTCATTTTCCAACGATTATCTAAGGTGGCCGTACTAGAACAGATTGCGCAATTGAGAGCATTCAAAACCAGGTAGGGATTGCTGCTAAGCGAGGGGATTCTGACTACAAAGGTCGTTCTCAAGGTTTACCGTACAGGTATCACCGCCGAATTGAGAAGGAGGCGGTGGTTCAGAGTGGTCATCTCAGATGTGCGTCAGTCCGTGGGACCAGAGATCCTGCGGAAGGGATCCGTCGTGTAGAATGGGACTTTTGCAGCAGACTTGGATAGCTACGAAATCTATTACTACATGCCTTGTAGCAGGCGAGTAGCGATGAGACATGTAGAATGAGTTGGCCGCATGGTGTGTGGAACTGGACGGCAGCCTGGACAGAAAGAAGTGTGGCAGGCGTTATAATAGTTGCCAAGATCCCACCAGAGCTGGGACCGCGGCCGTGGTTCCCCCCTCCTTCCTGCCTGTGGGAAGGCTCCGACGTCATACCCATCACGACGCAAAACACCAAATCAACAAACCTTTCAACAATGCACTGACAACGCAGCAAAAGATCCATTGATCATTATTGCGAAGATATCTTAAATCCAACCTACGCTTGCCCATCCAATCTTAGTTCTATCCCCACCACCAAAACCCATAGCTCTGGCCCAATGGCACCCAGCCAAGTGCAAATCGCGACATCCGCACTGCAGCGCCTGCTCAAGGAGGAGAAGTCGTACTTCAAGGAGCAAGAACAACAAGAGGCGCGGATCGCGAAATTGGAAAAGCAAGCACCTGGTAGTACCGGGGAGAGTGATGGGAATGAGGAGTTTCAATTGAAGCAGGAGGTATGTGGTCTTTTATCCCTAAAGAAAAAGGACTTTCGTGTGGCATTTTCGATTTTCTTTATTTTCGTCTTTTTATGCGGAGCCGGGTGGTTTTTCGACCTTAATTGAGGTGCTATGTCAACCTCAAACGTGGAACTATTTTGCTTTGGTGGGCAGAGAAGGCATAGGGAGATTACATTTCATGTGAAAAGGATGGGCCTGTGGAATACTTGGGTCTTATTTGAGTGGCTATGTGATCATGTTCTACTGGTTGGATTCCTGCATGGTTTGACAGCTAACGCTTTTATTCACAACAGCGAAAAGCACTAGAGGAGACGAAAGCTGTGATACCGACCCTCCGCGAACGCATTACGAGTGCAAGGGAGAAGCTGGAGAGCCTCTTGGTGCGTCCCGCCTGATCCCTATTGTCATGGTTGGCTCAACGGGAATCACTCTAATATCTATAGGATACTGCCACGTCAGACGAGGAACGCAACAATGCGTTTGAGACCCTGAAGTCGGCCAAGGAGGCTCAGAAGGATGATCCAGTAGCCGGCGCCGAGCAGATGTAACGTATTTATGACTCATGGATCCTTCGATATTTCGGGGAGTTTCGCACAGCAGAGTCTTGACTGGAATTGCCCAGATTTCAATTGAGAATCTCGCAAGAAGACAATGCTGAACGCTTGGGTGCCTTCATGATAGGTAAGATCGCTCCAATCCGCTCGATTAGTAACCGCGAAAGAGGAGAGACCTGGCTTTATCATCTGAGTTGCCATGCACATCATTAAAGCATTTGAGACATGGCGTGGCGATTCTAGCTGGAGAGCTTCGAACCGGGAAAGTGGTTGGCGTCGCGAGTATCGTGCCAGACCACGAATTCCGAGTGGAGCGGAGTATCCTGAAATAAACAATACCCCCAGCAAAATATTGTGGCCTTTCACGGGAGATCAAAGAATTGAAAGAACAGCGTTCCTCATCTTCTGCAACCGGTTCTCATCAAGAAAATGCACCCTCGCTCCTGTTTCGATGATTTGCTTCGCTCTCGAAATAAGCGCTCCCCCACAAGAGAGTAATCTCGTCGTTTGGCCATAGCCAGCAGGTAAAGACTCCGTTTGCTTCATGACATGTCCATATCGTCGGCTGGTCTGTCAACAACAACCTTCGGAGGCGCATCAGAGTCGCCTAGGCCGTCCATGTCGATATCATCGCCTCGCCTAGGAGTTGCACCTCCTAGATGAGACCTCGGTGTCACAGCTCCGTGATGGCCCAGTAGTGGTGTCTGGGCATCATCCATCATTCGTGGGGTCCCTACATTGGATCGACCATCTCGTTCTCCATCCCTGCCCAGTAGATTGTCATCGTCCTGTTCAGTAACATCTTCATCCTTTTCTGGCTCCTTCTCATCTCGAATTACTCTCCTCAACCTCTGGCTTTCATTCACTACTCGATTGAATTGCTCTCTCCTCTCCAGCCAGGCCTGATTGTGTTCTTGAGACTCTCGCTCAAGTTCTTCGATCTCTGCTTTGAGCTTCTCGATATTGACATGCTGTTCGTCACGGGGTTTCAAGGAGGCATTCCTGGTGATCCTGTCGGCAAGGACATCATACGTTTTCCTAATAGCGAGAGTCTTCTGCGCCTCATCCAATTGTATCCTGAGATTGGCCGTGTTATTCCGCACTTCCTCAGCAGTGGCTTCGATTTTCAGTTTTTCCGCTGCATATCGCTCTCGTTCACGCTCGTTGGCAGCCCGCAGGTATTGGATGCGCGCAATGCTGCTCTCAAAGGCGGCAAAATCCAGGATGGCTTCTTCCCGAAAGCGTTGGATGTTCTGTAGAAACTGTTGGTGCTTTAGTTCTGGGTCGGCATTCTCAGAATCATCGCCTGTAGAATCCGACGAAAGAGCAAAGAAGGAATTGATAGGATTGGAGGGTGCGAGGAGGCGTTTTGTGATCCGTTTGAAGGGTCGTTCCTCAATGCCCAGAAGTCGTGAAGCATGAAGCTTGTCTATAGGGAGAATAAGTTACGGGAAGATTAATAGATTGATAAACTGAGACCTACCTTCTTCAGCTTGTTCCAGAACAGTAAATGTGGCCATTGTGCTGTACCTTGCGATGTGAGAAAGTCTGTAATTCAAACACAATCCCCGAATCGGGTTGACTTTGGAGATGAATCCACTTACAGACGATCTGCTCCACCGTAACAGGCTATGTATTCACGTGACAAGGCTGAGCCGCCGGAAACAGCCATGTCCTGCCTCTGCCACTTTGTCTACGAGTTCGGAGTAATTAACCCACCACACCCCATCCGCATGTGAATGCTATGTGCGACCCGCTGCGTCCCAGAGAGTCAAAAGACCCATGATGATTCCTTCCAGATGAAACATTCGGTTGAACCAAGTTACACAAAGAAATTCTGAAACTACGTCTTCCCTCCAACACCCTACTTTGAACGCCAAAGCTCCCCATCGCGATCATGGCACAAACTAAAGGCGCCGATAGCCTGGTCGATATGGCTCGCCGTGCTTGCGTTCGCTACAGCGCAAGGATCACAGACATTGGCGACTTGAGATATGAACTTATAAGGCCGATGCTATTAAAAATCGAAAGCCCGGAGAAATTGGTGAGTCCTCCCCCCACCACCTCTTCACTCTCACAACCGCTGTACACATACCTGACAACATCATGAAACAGTACCAACTGGAACAAAACTCTCCCCAGATCATCGGCAAAGACGCAGAGATATGGCTGAGTTTCATCAGACGCGACATTCCCGACTGGCAGAACAAACGGCATGAACCGAAAGATCCCAAGAACTGGTACAAGGTGTACCGCAAGTTGAAGAAGGAAGCGCAGGAGGAATCCAACGCCGATGAGGCGATGCTGAAAGCGGCACTGACTAACATCAAGAACGAGAAAGAGCAGAACATCGCTCAGATGACCACAAGAACCGTACTACCGCAGCAGCCTGCACGGCGGGCGAGGATATACCACAACTACATCAGTGGGAAGACAGGCAGCAAGGGCGCGAGTAAGATGACGCTGATGGAGAAGATCCGGAAGGAGGCCAGGGATGCACATGCTTCCAAGATGAACAAGCCGATGCACGAGTTGAAGAAGCGAGCCACCACTGTCGCGAAACCACCTATTCAATTCGTGGAAGATCTAAAGAAGAGACCAACCCCGAATGCGCAGACCTCTCCTCCACCCAAGGCACAAGCACGAGCGCCTCGACCGCCTTTACACGGACGCAAACCGATCGACCCACCGGCTAGTGCTCCCTACGATCTCACGGTCGATCGAGAAGCAAGACTACGAGCCTTGAAAAATGGAGCACTGAAACTATCTGGCAAGGATACAGAATCAGCAGCAGCATGCGGGGACCTAACAGCCAATTTCCTCGAGGATTCAGATGATGAAGACCTTCCAGGCCCTAAGGCATCATCTAGTTTGCTGGGGGTACTCAACGACCTCGAGAGACCTCGATCCGCCAGCCCCATGAGAGTGGCACCCCTACCACACACACTGAAGAGGAAAGCGCCGCCCTCACTCTTCGTCGCATCGCCTAAGAAGATCACTAGAAGGCCCGGTATATCTTGATTCCTGAGTGATGCGAAGACGAATCCCTGTTATTTTCCTCAAAGGTTTTCATGCTTGGACGTACACATCTCCCAGTGGCTTTGGATTGCCGCCATCGACTCTGAAATCGGGCACAAGTTTTGCCTAACCGGCGCAGCATCCTCCTGAGAAGTGGGAACTGCATAACTATTTATATTTGTAACTCACGTATTTTAGAATTTATCCCCCAACAGTCTTCTGTGTTCGTTCGGGAAACATCTAATATTTATGAATGAGAACCCATGTCTGCCTCTCCAAGAACTCAACACATCTGCGTAGCAATTGTTCTTTCGTGTTCAGGTCGGCCTTGATCAGGCAACGTACGTAAGTGGAGGCGCGAGGTGGAGGTTTCGGGAAATGTATTTGTTGGTTAAAAACGCCTTGTGCTCATGCTCATGCTCATGCTCATGCTTTCATTCCATGTCATCATCGTACACTCCGACAAGATCTCTCTCTCTCTCGCTCCCTCTCTGGTATTCGTCACCGTCCACCACCTCTCAACGCAAGTACCAAATGTAAGGTATTGCCGCCTTCGAGACCATATTCTTCCGCTGTCTTGTCATCGGCCCTGCAGTACAAGCGAAAAGAAGCAGATACGTCAGCACAGAAGGTTTCGACCCATAGGGAGAGGTGAAGAAACGGAGGCTGCAGAAAGGCTGGCTGGAAGGAGTGGATGAGGGAGACGAACATTTGTTTACCACCGTAGATCAAGCGCTGCTGGACGGGTGGGATGCCTTCTTTCTCTTCCACGCGCTCTTTGATCCTGGAAACCTGGAGTGGTGAGAAGGCTGGTTAGTGCTGTGCGGTGTTACTCTGCGGATGGATGGAGGACCTTGTCCCAGTTTCTTGAAACAGAGCTCGGCGCGCGAGATGGTGGTGGATCTGCGCTCGCGAAGGGGAGGACGAGGACTATGATGGCCGGGAAACAGAAGTTAAGGAATGAATACCTTATAGTCAGGTTCAATATCGAGCTCAATTTCCTTGCCGGTCAATGTCCGCACTCTGCGATCCGTTCCATCAAGATCAGCTCGTGTTCATATTCATTGTGCTAACACGCTCGGGCCAACGAAGCGAGCGGCCTTTCTTTGGATTCCTTTCAAGGGTAGACAGGGAGATAGGTAGGGCATACTTAATCAACATTTTGGATGGGTGAGGTGTATGGTGTCTCAAGTGGGTGCGCCTGGTCGGATGATATGTCTGTGCCGGGTGGGGTGTGCTGAGAGCGTTGCAGGTTATGGAAGAGCAGAAGACGAAGGAAGAACACAAGGTCCACAAGTCGGTGGGTAGGTACGCAGGTAGGTGGTATCGCGGTATTTGGAGATCGACCAACAGTGAAAGGCAGCAGACTTGAAAGTTTAGTCAGTGTATATCTATTAGTATGGCGGTTTCCGGAAGGCGTCAATGGAGGGGCAGCCTAAGCGGGTGCCAGGGCTGAAATTGATCCCAAGATCCACCGTATTTTGCCTGTGCAATGCCACTGCCCGTTGTTGACTCGCTGCAGGAATTAATCAGTGACCACATGTGTCATTCTCACTCAATGCTCGCGAGCGGCGAGTCATCGTACGCTTATTTGGGTTTCAAGGTGATTAACCGCTACCTCAGTACGCATAGCTACATATTGAGTGCAACGAGACCAAGAGATGTGGTGGTCCAGCCTCGCCCAATGCGTATCCATCCACCTCCACATCTACCTTCAAACACCTAAATATATGTATATATACAGACCTCACGGCTGTTCCCATGATTAATGGGACAGCGATGTATTTCTCCTTGACACCATTTGCAATAACAACACAAACTGCTATCATAAATCACCCGTAAGCAGTGGAACGATGCCACTGCAACCCCATCTAAATATAAAATAGCCTGCCAGCATTGAAACATCAAAATGAAAATACCCAGTCCTCACGACATTGTCGTGATTTAAATTAATAGCACCAAACATCAAGAACACTGTCGAGTCTTGAATTTTGATCCTCGACACCCCACAAAAGGATTCAGAATCAGGGGAAGTATTTGCGCCTTATATGACCTGTAGTCTTTGATCCGTTAATGATCTGGTCGCGCTGTGCTGGTCGACCAGTCGCTCTTTTGTCTGTCTTCCACAGATAATGCACCCACCTTTCTCCGGTCACTCCTGGGTGACGAGGTTCCAGGCTGCATGGAGGATTCCTCTGATCCCTTTAAATTTGGAGCATTGTCCAACAAAACTTGAACCACTGCCTCAGCGTTTGCGTCGACGCCTGCAATATCAACGGCAGACAGAAGGCCTTCTGGTGGTGGACCTGGGATATCAGACCAGGCATTCATTTCTCGGCTTGAGCCGACACTTGGGGAGGCTGGTATCACCGGCAAATCCATTTCCCCATCTCGCGTAAGATTGAAGTACGTTACGTTCTCTACCGTCAAGGCTGTAGGAGACGTACCTATGTGCATCGCTTCCGATTGACCGACCGGCACGTCATGAGAAACATAGTTGGGAGAGATTCCGGGTCCAAGGGTGATTGTTGGCCCTTTGCTTGGATCGTTCTCGGTAGCTTGAAACAACTTTGCATCACGAAGATCCCTTGCCTTATCCTCTGCATCCACCCTGTTCATCACACGATCGCCCTCAGTTTCTCCCCCTGTGAGCTGTGTATTCATTAAAGACCTGGATACACTCGATCTACGGGCAAGCGCTCTACTGACAGCTGTAGAAACGTCCTGGTCGGGTCCTGGGGTCATTTTTGTTTGTGTGGCAGTTCTCGGGTCTGTCGCAAGGAATTCGGCAGCAATAGCGTCATGTTGCGCGCAGTCGGAGGAACGGTCTGTTTTAGACCTTGAAAGTTGGGGCTTCCTTGGGTCTAATATCGTCTTAGAAGGACGACCGCTTTTGATCCATTTCAGAATAGTTTTTTCGAGGGTTGGCCTTTTCACCGGCTTTGCCATGTAGTCGTCCATTCCGGCCCTTTCACACTTCTCTCGATCTCCCTGGATGGCAGAAGCTGTCATTGCGACTATTGGGATCTGGTTGATTGCTTGTATCATCGTGAACGGAGCATGATGTCTGAGCATGTGAGTCGCATGGTATCCATCCAGGACTGGCATCTGCACATCCATCAAAACGAGAGAGGGGATGGGGTAGTTCCTGGCTTGTTCTGCCGTCAAGTCTTGAGATGTTGCCTTCAAAAGGTATTCCAATGCTTCCTTGCCATTCCAGACCGCACTGGCCGAGAATTTGAGGGCTTTGATGAATCGAAGGGCAATTTGTTGATTGACGGGATTATCTAGACCAATCAATAAGTGATCTTGAGGGATAGAGGACAACAAACCTTCGACAACAAGGATATGATACTTCCCACGGTCGATCAGCTCTTCGAAAGGTGGGGTCAAAATAACTTGTTGGGCAGTCGCACCGGGAGTTCCTTTGGAGTGCTGGAATCCAGGAGGTTTTAGCGGTGGAGATATTCTAGACGATTTCCTACTCTCATCGTTTGCTGATCCGTCCATCGACAGAGACAGCTCGGACTGTAGCCGATCCGGCATATTGCCAACCTCAAGCAAAGCAGCGCTAGTGCTGGTCCTATACTCAACCTTCTTGAATGGTACTGAAAAGATTGCTTTTGTTCCGGCGTCCAATTTTGAGTCCAGTCGGATGGAACCATGCATCAAGTCCACAAGGTTCTTGGATATTGTTAACCCGAGCCCTGTGCCACCAAATCGTCTGGCCGTACTCGAATCTGCTTGACTGAATGGCCTGAAAAGTCGCTTCTTGACTTCTTCCTCAATCCCTATCCCCGTGTCTTCCACTGTGAACTCGATGACAGTGGTTTCCTCTGTGTCGCTCACAACACAAGTACTCATGCTCACGAATCCATCAGAAGTAAATTTGATGCTGTTGGTGAGCAGATTGGTTAAGATTTGCCGTATCCGTCCGGGATCGCCGAGTAGAATAACATCTTCAGAGGGCCCTAAATGAATCTCGCTCTTGAACTCTAGTCCCTTTCTCTCGGCGGCGAACGAGAGCATCTTGTTGACGTCGCCCAGCAGTACACCCAAACTGAATTGGACCTCCTCTATGTCGAGGCGGCCAGATTCAATTTTGGAAAAATCGAGGATGTCGTTGATGACCGTCAGCAGGGAATTAGCAGATCGCTGAATATTCTGAGCGAAGTCACTCTGCTCGCTGTCGAGGGCCGTGTCCATGAGCAACTCTGACATCCCTAGAACGCCTGCTATTGGAGTTCGGATTTCGTGGCTCATGTTGGCCAAGAAGTTGCTTTTCATTTTGCTGGCAGCCTTTGCTGCCCCTTCATTGGCAAGCAGCTTAATATTCTCCTGCTCCTTTTGGCGAATCTGGGTGACTTCGGTACCAATACCAATAACACCCACGATACAATCCTCGTCTTCCACACCGTTGGGGCCCCGATTCCCCTTGAGTGGCACTAGCTTGGAACGGAACCATCGCTCGTTAACCTTAGTTTCACAAACTTCGAGATCAGATGCTCCTGACAACGTTCGTCTCACAGCTTCTTCAAATTCTGGGGTAGAATTAGGATCAAGAAAGTAGGCGAGCAACTCATATATTGACATTCCAATTTTGTCGGCGGGGCTGTGGTCATTATCGAGAAACCCTCCTTCGAAAAATGTGACTTTTTGTTCACGATTAATGATCCATAAACTCATTTGAGAGTGTCTCAAAACATCGAGTAAATTCTGGCGTGCTTGTTGACTGGCTGTCTTTGCATCGATGATATCTTGTATGTCAGTACAGCTCCCATACCATTTCAAGATCTTCCCAGTTTTGTGATCCCTCAGAGGCGAGGCACGGCCAAGCATCCATCTCCACTCCCCGTCATACCTCTTACACCGGTATTGTACCCTGTATTCCTCCCCAGTGGCAAGTGAATGCGCCCAGTTACGGGTGGCCTCTGGCATATCCTCTTCATGGAAGGGCAACATCCAGCCCATCCCCAGACTATCGCCTGGCGTCAGGCCAGTATAGTCGTACCATCGTTGTGAAAAGTAGTCATGGAAGCCGTCAGGACGGGTAGTCCACAACATTTGTGGCAGGGATTCACAGATAAGACGGAATTGTTCCTCATTTTCAGCGGTTTGTGAGGCAATCTTTTCTGTATACTCTGTAGAATCTTTGAAGACCATCAGACCACCCAAGAATTCACCGGACTTTTCATCAAAGACAGGATGACCGCTCACATCGAATGTAGATCTGGTTGTAGTCACTTCATCGATCATCCCCACTTTCCAGCAAGAAAATGGCTTCTGAGTACGGCACAGAGTCACGATGGGATTATCCTCGCCGGCAAGCTCGTGTGAAAAGTCGGAAGCCCATGGGGTGAAACGAGACTTGAAATCATAACTCACATCAGAAGTTGGATCGGCGTCCACGTCCAATAGCTTCCTAGCAGCTTTATTGGGAAAGACAACACTCTCGTCGCGCCAGACTGTGATCAATGGGATATCGATGGCATTGAGCATAGCATTCTTCATCTTCACAATCTTTTGAAAGTCGGTTATGGTTGGTGGGGGAATATACTGAGCTGAAGCACCGCTGGGTGGGAAAGCACTGAGGACATGTTCTGCAGGGGAGTTGATTTGAGAATTCGAGGTGGTGGAACTCGGGGTTTGTGATTGAGAAGAACGAGAGGACTTGGTAGAATGGGAGGAAGGTGTCCGCTGGGATGACTGGGGGTTGTTGGTATGTCTATGATGACTCGAGCGACTAGGGGCTGGAGGACTGGTGAAACTCAGAGTGAAGAAGCGTTCCGAGTCTAAGGACCAGATGGAAATTATCATGCGACACGACGCTCGTATTGGGGCATTACGAGCTTGGGCTTGCGCGAGAGAAGGATGTCGTGCATTTGAGTAACTTGCTTTGGAGGTGAAGACCACGTCGACAACTGTATCTTGGGTTTTGTGGGTTCTACTTTTCATCGGGGAGCGACCTCTCTGCTGTTCCGGGATCGCTGTCGGGGTGGTCTCGCCGCTTGCAATACCGGGTAGCAAGTCACCGGGAGAGCTGGATTCTTCAGGAGTATGCTTGAAGCCACTGGCAACATTGTCTAGAAACTTGTCCCAACTAACCCAGACGGGTGCGCCATCGGAAACCATGTCAATGCCGATTTGCGACAAGGTCTGATTTCTCAATAGGTCGGTGATGGTCAATTGGGGATCATGGTGTTCAAGCCCAAGCAGCATCCCTATGGCATTATTGGCCAGGATGATGGTCTTCAAGGAGGAGAGAACCAGGAGAGGAGTCGGTAGCGTTGCGAGTGCGGCAAGTGCGATCTCGGTGGCCATGGTGGGGGGAGGGAGTTCGAGTTGGAAGCCATTGGGCTTGGAAGAGTCACTGGCGGTATGGGCATTTTCTCCTGAAGCTGTGGTCACGGAAGAAGTAGATGAATCGACATTATGAAGATCTCGAACGACCATTGCCCTCGCGTGGCTGGCTCCGTCACGGGTTGGGGTTGGGTCGATGGAATTGTCAGCAGAGGAGGCAGATGACGTGGGATGGTCGAGGAAAGTGTTGTTGTTGAGGGTGGTGTGACTATTCAAGTTGACAGCCACATTGAGGACTCGGGGAAAGAAAATCTTGTTTGTGGATGGGATAAGGGCATGATTATTGATTAAAAGAAGGGAACGTGATGTTACACAGTTACAATCGAAAAGTGTGGAGGAAAGGAGGGAGCCAAAGGTTCAGTGGCCCAGTGGTTCTGGCAGTGGGTATGAGAGGCTTGGTTTAGTTGGATTAAGGGAAGGAAGCAACAAAGTCTATCTGTGATCCAAACTGAGCCGAGAGTTACGCGAGCGGCATTGAGACTTCTGCTCTACTAATCGCTGCTGAAATCATGACAGTAAGTCTCCAAATCTAGGGGAACTCAAGGCAGGTATAAATAAGGCTACCTCGTATATCAGTCTGCGGTGTCCGTACCCCATGTGCAGGTCAGGGTGGTTCTAGTCCATTGAGGCTTGCGTTGACAGATTCCTTGTTGTAAATTAGTAACACTCCAATGCCATTCTGCTAGAATTGCCTATTTCCTCAAATCTGCCATGTTTGTTCCCCACTTCGGGCATGGGCAACGTGACTATTGTGACGGGAAACGGGCGTAAAGAAGGACTTGGTCCTTCTCCTTGACAGACCGAGGGTCGGTCAGACTATATAGGCTTATGAAATAGACTATCGGCTAGTGCTATACTATTACGTCGAAGGCCCTTGGCGCCGAGACCTTATCGACGTCTTTACAAGTCTTGGGTGCCGCACAGACGGCCCCCAAACTGCCCGTAA
>Ga0105239_10001709_pt1 | contig 28912 bp, 23 predicted proteins | sample KBSC44metaG_FD_92761 | JGI IMG/M metagenome (GOLD analysis project Ga0105239, IMG submission 92761) | Corn rhizosphere microbial communities from Kellogg Biological Station, Michigan, USA - KBS C4-4 metaG | ecosystem: Host-associated > Plants > Roots > Rhizosphere > Soil | place: Michigan, USA...
CGCCTCGTCCTGAGCCGACTCACAGACGATCTGAACTGAGACAGATGCCCAACATCGGTACCCCTGAGAACCCGCTTCGCGTCGCGATCATCGGCGCCGGCCCGTCCGGCTTCTACGCCGCCGGGCACATCCTCTCCCCGTCTGACCCCTCCCCCGAGGCGATCGAGCAGCTGCTGGCCGAGAAGAACGTCCGCTACGTCTCCTTCGAGGACTGGCAGGCGATCGACCAGGCCGAGGTCGGCCGCGGCGAGCCACACGGCCGTCCCCGGGTCAAGTTCGTCCGCGTCGAGGAGATGCTCGACGCGGTCGGCGAGGGAGTCGTCCAATGAGCGAACGGACTGTCGACCTGTTCCCAGCACTCGCGCGCCCGTCGCGCTCAGAGGCGGTGTCGTTCCCCGATCGCACCCTGACTTACGACGAGGTGGCGGGCGCGGCCGGTGTGGCGGCCGAGGCCCTCGCGAATCTGTCAAGGGTGGCTGTCTGGGCCACGCCGTCGATGGAGACCGTGATCGCCGTTGTCGGGGCGCTCCTGGCCGGGGTTCCGGTCGTCCCGATCAACCCCAAGGCGGGGGAGCGCGAATTGGCGCATTTCGTTGCCGACAGTGAACCCGTCCTGGCGATGGCCGCGCCCGGTGTCGACCTGCCGGGCGCGGTAGGGGACCTGGACCGCCTCGATGTGGAGCTCGGGGGGCACGCCTCCCTGCCGGAGGTGACCACTGGCGAGGATCATCCGGCATTGGTCATCTACACGTCCGGGACGACCGGTCCCCCGAAGGGGGTGGTCATCCCGCGGCGGGCGATCGCCACGAATCTCGATGCCCTGTTCGAGTGCTGGCGGTGGACCACGAAGGACGTCCTGGCTCACGGATTGCCGCTCTTCCACGTCCACGGATTAGTGCTCGGAATGCTCGGGCCTCTCCGGGCCGGTGGTTCGGTGCGCCACCTCGGACGGTTCAGCAGCGAAGCCGCCGGCGCGGCGATCGCCGGCGGCGCGACGATGCTCTTCGGCGTCCCGACGATGTACCACCGTCTCGCCGCCGACATCGAGGAGAACCCTGAGCTGGCGGCCAAGGTCGGGAATGCACGTCTACTGGTCTCAGGATCGGCAGCGCTGTCCGAAGTGGATCACGGACGGATCGAGCGGGCAGCCGGTTTGCAGGTCATCGAGCGCTACGGGATGACCGAGACGTTGATGAACACCGCGATCAGGCTTGACGGCGCGCGGCGGCCTGGAACCGTGGGCCCGCCCCTCGGCGGTATCCGGTTGCGGCTCATGGACGACGAGGGGAAAGAGGTGGCTGAAAACGACGAGGCGTCGCTCGGTGAAATCCAAGTTTGCGGACCGAACCTCTTCCTCGGGTACCTGAATCGTGGCGCGGCGACGGCGGAGGCCTTCGCGGACGGATGGTTCAAGACCGGGGATATCGCAAAGTGGGACCCGGACGGTTACGTGCGAATCGTCGGCCGTCGAGCGACCGACTTGATCAAGAGCGGCGGCTTCAAGATCGGTGCCGGCGAGATCGAGCTTGCGCTGGCCGAGCATCCAGCGGTCGCCGACGTGGCGGTGACGGGCGAAGCGGACGCCGACCTCGGGGAGCGCGTCGTCGCCTGGGTGGTCCCGGTGGACCGCGCCGATCCTCCGGGCGCCGACGAATTGGCGAATCATGTGGCCGATCTGCTCAGTCCGCATAAGCGTCCCCGGGTGGTGCATTTTCTGGACGACCTCCCGCGAAACGAGCTCGGCAAGGTTCAGAAGGCCCGGCTGCGGGCGTGAGGGCGGGCGACTCCGCACCTTGGCCCCGTGCAACCCAGGAGTCGGAAGACCCACTCCGGTTCCCCGGGTATCCCGGTCAACTGCGACGAGCGCGTGAGCGCTCCGGTGCGGAGGATTCGGTGGCGGTACGCAACGCCGTTCTCGGCGGCGTCGAGGTGATCGAGCTGAGATTCGACTTTCGCTTCCTGGGTGGGTCGATCGGGCGCAGCGCCGCGCGCCTGGTGGTGAGCGCCCTCGAGCGCGCTGCTGCAGCCGAGATCCCGCTGGTCTCCTACGCTCGCTCGGGTGGCTGCCGGATGCAGGAGGGCTTTGCGGCGCTGGGCCAGCTGACGGCGATCTCGGCGGCGTGCGCGCGTCTGCGGTCTGCCGGTGTCCCTCACGTCAGCGTCGTCGAGAACCCGACCACCGGGGGCGTATGGGCGTCGCTCTGCTCGTCGGCCGACGTGATCCTCGCGGTGGACGGCGCGGACATCGCCTTCGGCGGCCATCGGGTGCGCGAGGCAACCTTGGATCGAGCGTTCACCGCCGCCGGCAAGTATGAGTCGGGACAGGTCGACCAACTGCTCGACGAGGCGGCGATCGAGACGACCCTGGCTACCCTTCTGCAGCTTTTTGCCGATCGGGCCGCGGACCCGGAACCGGCACCGCTGCCACGACCGCTGGGGTCACCGGAGCGGGCGAAAGACGGCTGGGATGCCGTGCTGCGGGCCCGCGCGCCAGGACGCCCCACCGCTCGTGAGTATCTTCGCGACTACTTTGACCTCCGGGTACCGCTCTCCGGCGATCGGGCGGGTGGTCGTGATCCGGCGATGCTATGTGGGTTGGGCCGCCGCGGCCGGCAGGTGATCGCCTACGTCACCCAGGCGGGCGGGCCTAATAGCCCGGCGGGATTCCGCACCGCCGCCCGAGTGATCCGGTTGGCCGGGCGACTGGGATTCCCCATCCTGACGCTCATCGACACGCCGGGGGCCGCCAACGATCGGCGGGCGGAGCTGGATGCGATAGGCCCCGCCATCGGCGACTGCTTCGCCGCGGTCGGCGAATGCGAGACGCCGATCACCACGCTCGTCATCGGCGAGGGTGGTTCGGGGGGCGCGCTTGCGATCGCATCGCTACAGCCCTGGATGACGCCCGATAGCTATTTCGCGGTGATCGCACCGGAGTCCGCCGCTGCGATCATGAAGCGCCCCGAGACGGAGGTTCCCGGGATCGCCCGGTCGATGAAGGTCGCTCCAGCCGAGCTGCTCGAGCTGGGGCTCATCACAGGGATCTCGAGGAGATCAACACCGGATTCGCCCTGATGCACGGCACCCTCTCGGAGAACTACGGAGGTGGCGACCGCGGAGACTTCTGAGGTGAGCGGGACGAGCCGGTCGTCGGGATTCCTCCAGCCGGAATCCGGCCCGGCCCGTCGCCTGCTCGGAGACACTTACGTGATGAAGATCGTCGTCCCGGTGAAACGCGTTGCTATTCTCGACGCGGACTTTCGGCTGACGGACGATGGTTGGGACGTCTCCGGCGACACCGTCTCCCACGCACTCAACGAGTGCGACGCGTATGCCTGTCAGATGGCGGTGCGCCTCCGGCAGGAATGCGGTGAGGGGGAGGTGGTCATCGTCACGATCGCCGAGGAGAGTGGAGATGAAGCGATCCGCGAGTGCCTGGCGATGGGTGCGGACCGGGGCCTGCGGGTCTGGGATCAGAGCCTGGTTGTCGCCGACGCGCTGGCCGTCGCGCGGGCCCTGGTGCCGGTGGTCGAGCGCGAGGCGCCGAACCTGGTCCTCTGCGGGGCACGATCGTCGGATGCCGGCTTCGCCTCGACCGGCATCGCCCTCGCCGAGCATCTGGATCTCGCCCGGGTCGCGGTGGTGACGGACATCACGGTGTCGAGCTCCTCGCTCCTCGTCGACCGCGAAGTCGAGGGCGGCACTCGGCAGCGTCTACGGATCGGTACGCCCGCCCTACTGACGATTCAGGGGTGCGGTCCACGGCCGCCTCGGCCAGGGCGTGAGGCCTTCGTCGAGGCAGACGGCAGGCCGATCGAGATCCTGCGCCTCGAAGCCCTCGGCGCCGACGAGCAGGATGTCGACGGCGCGGTGGGGGCCTGGCTTCTCGGCCTGCGACGAACCACGGGGCCTGAGGCGAAGATGCCGGTGGGCGATGCCTCGCAGCTTGCCGAAAGAGTCATCGAGATAGTCGCCGGAGGACGAGACCGATAGCCGGGATACTTGTCATCGCCGAGGCCCGCGAGAGGAGGATCTCGGCGGCCTCGTTGGAGGCCCTCGGTGCTGCTCGCTCGATCGGCGGTGGGCTCGATGGCCCGCTTCGGGCTGCCTTGGTCGCCCCCTTTCCGACCGACCTAGGCGCCGACCTGAATCGCGAGGGGGTCGACGAGGTCCTCCTGGTGCCCGTGGTTGACGAACATCCCGATGCCGACACCTACCAGCAGGCGGTCGGCGAGCTGATCAAGCATTGCGAGCCGACCCTCGTGCTGTCACCCTTTTCCGCCGACGCGAAGGGATACGGCCCGGGTCTGGCGGTTGAGCTTGACCTCGGCTTCGCCACCGACGTCACCGGGATCGAGGTGGTCGATGGCCGGATGACGGCCTCGCGGCCGATGTACGGCGGTGCGGTCGAGGCGACGCTCAGCTTCGAGGACAAGCCGCGAGCGCTGATGATGATCAGTCCAGGGCACTTTCCGCTTGCCGAAGGGTCTGGCGAAGCCTCGATTCGAGTCTTCTCCGAGCCGCGTCGCAACTGTCGGACGAAGGACCTCGGATTCGAGCGGATCGCCACAGCCTCGAAGGCGGTCGAACCGGGGGAGAAGCGGCTCGCCCTTTCGATCGGGCCCGAAGCGGACGCCGCCGGGCTCACCGGTCGTTTCGAAGAGCTGGGATCGAAGCTCGACCTGGTGAGGGCACGCCGCGGCGCCTCCGTCGACTGGCCGGCCGATTCGATCCACCTCGCGATCGGAAGCCCGGAGGCTCCGGTCGGATCCCGGGACTCGTCCCTCCTGATCGCCGTGTGCGCCGACCCCTGCGCGCCGATCCTCGGAAAGGCGGACCTCGGTGCGGTGGCAGATCTCGACGAGTTCGCGGCTGCGCTGGAACGCCACCTGGCCGGCCGTTGATTCCGCACCTCGGAATACCGCCGCTCGGCGCCGGCATCTCGGTGAGACTCGTGTGGTGAAGATCGTCGTGCCCGTCAAACGCGCGGCCCGGCTAACGCTGGAAGAATTTTGACGCGCCAGTCCAGCCAAAGTCTCGCCTGCCCCTTGCAACGGGCCCGGGCTCTCTATGCCGACAGCGCCGCGGTGATCGACGGCGAGCGCGTTCTGACCTATCGCGACCTCGCAGACGAGGTTGCCTCGCTGGGCGCCTCGCTCGGCGACCTCCTGGGCATCTCTCCCGGCGCACGCGTCGGCGTCCTGGCCGCGAACGGGACCATGCACCTCGAGTGCCTCATGGCCATCCCGGCCTTCGGCAGGACCATCGTCTCGCTCAATAGCAGGCTCGCAGTCGAGGAGCTGGTGATGTTGGCCGAGGACGCCGATCTGTCAGCGCTCTTCTGTGACGACGGCAATCTCGAGGCTGCGATCGAGATCGGCAGGCGTTGCACCGGTGTCCGCCTGATACACGAGGGATCCGCTCCACTGCCCGGCGGAGCCGTCCCCTTCTTCGAATTGACAACCGGGAACGCAAGTCTGGATGACGCCCCGGTCTTGGAGGCAGACTCGTTGGCGAGCATCTCCTACACCGGAGGCACCACCGGAAAATCAAAGGGGGTGATGCTCACCCATGCCAACCTCCTGGCGAACGCCTACCACAACCTGATCGCCACTGGTCATCGCCATGAGGATCGATGGCTGCACGCCTGCCCGATGTTCCACGTCGCCGGTACCGCGAATGTGCTTTCGGCGACCTGGGTCGGGGCCACCCAGGTCGTGCTTCCTCAATTCGACGCGCCCGCCGTGTGCAGGACGATCGAGGAGAGACGGATCACCCACACGCTGCTGGTCCCGACGATGATCGGGATGCTCCTCGATGAGGATCAGGCGAATCCTGCGGACTTGAGCAGCCTTCAGCACCTTCAATACGCGGCCTCCCCGATATCGCCCACCCTGCAACGGCGACTACTGACCCGCCTGGAGTGCGACGTCGCACAGTTCTATGGGATGACGGAGGCTGCCCCGACCGTCACCCAATGCACGCCCGAAGACCATCGTCGCGGGATCAGGGGTGAGGAACCGTTTGCACGACGCCTGAGCTCGATCGGCACTCCGGTGGTGGGTGTCCAGGTCCGCATCTGCGATCCGGACAGCGGCGAACCGGTCGAGCCAGGGACAGTCGGCGAACTGCGGGTCCGTGGCCCGAACGTCATGCCAGGCTACTGGCGCCGCCCCGAGGTTTCGGCGGAGGTCCTCGTCGATGGTTGGTACCGAACCGGCGATGCGGGGTACGCCGACTCCGACGGGTACATCTTCGTTGTCGACCGACTCAAGGACATGATCATCACTGGGGGGGAGAATGTCTACTCCGCCGAGGTGGAGGCGGTGATCCTCGAGCATCCCGGAGTGCTCGAGGTCGCTGTGGTGGGAGTTCCCGACGCCCATTGGGGTGAATCGGTCCACGCGATCGCGCGGCTGTCGGAGGGCGTCAGCGTCGATGTCGATGAGCTGGTCGCACATTGCCGTCCGCGCATCGCCGGCTTCAAGGTGCCGCGGGCATTCACGTTGACGGCAGAGCCGTTACCAAGGACCGCCTCGGGCAAGGTTCTGAAGGCGCAATTACGCGAGCAGTTCTGGACCGGGACGGCGCGCGCGGTCAATTGAGTGGAGAGGGTCAAACAGGCGTGCGCATAACGCTGAAGAGAGGAAATCATGGGAACCACGCAGGCTGAGCAGCAGGATCTGTTCATCGGAGGGCGGTGGGTCGCAGGCGGCTCAGGCTCCATTTTCGAGGTTGTGAATCCATTCAGCGGCGAGGTGGTCGGGTCGGCAGCGGGCGCTTCCCCCGACGATGCACGCGCGGCTGTCGACGCTGCGGCGGCGGCCTTCATGGAATGGTCTCACGCTCAGCCGGCCCTGCGCCGTCAGGTGCTCTGCGAGGCCGCCGATATCCTCGCCGGTCGCGCACCGGAGATTGCCCGGACGATGACCGAGGAGACCGGCTCCACCTTTGGGTGGGGGATGTTCAATTGCGACCTCGCGGCTTCAATCCTGCGCACCGCCGCGGCCCAGGCAAATGCGCTGATCGGCGACGTAATCCCTTCCGACGTACCCGGCAAGTTGGCGATGGGGGTCCGCACCCCTGCCGGTGTCGTGATCGGGATGGCGCCCTGGAACGCGCCTCTGATCCTCGGGACGCGAGCGATCGCCACGCCGCTTGCACTCGGCAACACCGTTGTCCTCAAGGCTTCTGAGAAGTCCCCCCGTACGCACGCGCACATCGTCCGGGCGCTGGCGGACGCCGGCGTCCCAGGCGGAGCCGTCAACTTCGTCTCCAACGACCCTGCAGACGCGTCCGACGTGGTCGAGGCATTGATTGCCCACCCGCAGACGCGGCGGGTCAACTTCACCGGCTCGACCAAGGTCGGTCGCATCATCGCGGAGACGGCCGGTCGCCACCTGAAGCCCGTGCTGCTCGAGCTCGGTGGCAAGGCGCCCTTGGTGGTTCTTCGCGATGCCGATATCGAGCGTGCCGTGGCCGCGGCCAAGTTCGGTGCATTTATGCATCAAGGCCAGATATGCATGTCGACCGAGCGGATCGTGGTCGACCGAGAGGTCGCCGATGAGTTCGTCGACGCCCTTGGAGAGAGGGCGAAGTCGCTACGAGTGGGCGATCCAAGCGACCCCGAGACGCAGGTTGGCCCGCTGATCGACTCGGACGCAAGTCGGCGGATCGCCGAGCTCGTCGACGACGCGAGGGCGAATGGAGCACAACTGGTCACCGGGGGAGAAGCGGACGGCCCCTGCTACTTGCCCACGGTCCTCTACGGCGTGACGCCCGCCATGCGCATCTATGCCGAGGAGTCGTTTGGTCCGGTCGTCTCGATCATTCCCGTCGATGACGACGAGGAGGCCATCCGGGTGGCGAACGACACCGAGTACGGACTCGCCGCCGCGATCTTCAGCCGTGATGTCCCCCGGGCCTTGGAATTGGCCCAGCGCATCGAAAGCGGCATCTGCCACGTAAACGATGCGACCGTGCACGACGAGCCGCAGATGCCTTTCGGCGGTTTGAAGGCCAGCGGCTGGGGGCGCTTCGGTGGAACTCAGGCAATCGGAGAATTCAGCGACGTGCGCTGGATCACGGTCCAGGGCCTCGACCGCGAGTATCCGCTGTAGCGGTTCCGCAAGGCAGAAATGGAGATGGCACGCCTCGCGACAGGTCTAGGTTGAAGATGCCGGTGGACCCCCTGGGAAAAGGGCAATGCCACCATCCAATATCTGAGCCGTGAACGTTTCTGGTCGCGGCCTCGAGGAGGGAGCAGCAGAGGTGATCACTAGACGTAAGGTGGCATGGATTGCAATCTTCGCGATTGCACTGCTCGCAATCGTAGGATGCGGGGGAGGAGCATCGAGTTCGTCGAACGATCAGCCATCCTCCAAGCTGACGATCGATACGCCTCCAGGCAATCAGAGCGTTGAAAAGGTCGTCTGGGCCCTCCCCAACGGCGAACCAAACCTGATCGATCCCGCCCGCGGTGGCGACTACTCACCGGACACGGTCGAGGCCAACCTCTGTGAATCGTTGCTGCAGGTCCAGCCCGACTACTCACTGAAGCCGAACCTCGCGGAAAAATGGGATCAGGTGAATCCAACGACCTTGGTCTTCACGATTCGCCCGGGCGTGAAGTTCTGGGACGGAAAGCCGCTTACCGCGGAAGATGTCGCTTATAGCCTGAGGCGCAACACCGAACCGTCGGTGCAACCGGTCTACTCGGGCGCGTATGAATCGGTCAAGTCGGTCACGGCCACCGGTCCTCTTCAGGTCACTGTCAAGTTCACCAAGCCTGATGCCGCCTTCCTACCGGCGATCGCGAGCATGGCGGGTGCTATCAGCGAGAAAGCCTTCGTCGAAAAAGCCGGGAAGGAATACGGCACGGCGGCTGATGGGGTGATGTGCACCGGGCCATACAAGTTCGGCAGTTGGGCTTCCGGAGATCATCTGACTATCACCCGAAACGAAGATTATTGGAACCCCGAGCTGACTCCCAAGGTGAAGGAAGTCGAATTCAAATTCATCTCCAATAACAGCACGCTTTCTAATGCTCTGCTGTCGGGCGAAGTTGAAGGGACCTACGAGGTGCCGACGACGAGCTTGAGTGCGCTCGCCAACTCCTCCGTCGGAAAGGTCTACCTCGGACCGAGTACCGAGTGGCTCGTCCTGGGGCCGGTTTCTTCGACGGGTCCGGGGGCGGATCCCCGTATTCGTCAAGCGCTGTCGCTCTCGATCGACAAATCGCTGTTCATCAAGAATGCGCTTGAGGGAGCGGGCGAACCGTTGAAGACCTTCACGACGCCTTTCCTCTGGTCGGGCAATCCCGCCAAGGCGATCTACCAGAAGGGCTATGACGCTCTTCCAGACGAAAGCCCGAACATCCAGAAGGCCAAGCAGCTCGTCAAGGAAGCCGATCCAAGCACGAGAACGCTCACGGTGGCCACCACGGCCGGGAACCAGCTGGAGGAACAGCTGGCGACCCTTGTTCAGGGCTCGGCCAAGGAACTAGGATTGACCGTGAAGATCAAGGTCATGCAACCGGCAGAAGTCTACGAATTGTTCTTCAACGCCGAACGTCGCAAGGAAGTGGACTTCCTTGCGACCACGGGATTCTACGAAGCGCCCACGCCGTTGTATATGGCCAACGGATTCATCTACAAGGGCGGGATCGTCAACTGGATCGGTTACAACAATCCCACGGCAACGAAAGAACTCGAAGCGGCGTACGCGAGTCTGGACCCAAAAAAGTCGGCTGAACATTTTGTCAAAGCCCAATCGGTCTGGTACAAATCGACGGTCGTCTGTGCGTTCGCGGTCGCCTACGAGCGCCTCTTCATGAACAGCAAGATCTCTGGCGCCCCGGCATCGATCGGCTACCTCACCTATCCATGGGCGGCGCGTCTCGGGGGCACTGGCTGATCAGGATGGGGGGCGGCCTTCTCTTCGTTGCTCGGCGACTCGTCGCCCTGGTGGTAACGCTTCTGATCGCGTCGATTCTGATCTACGGCGCCGTCGCCATCGCGCCGGGGGACCCGGTCGCGGCGTTGGCCGGGGGGACGCCTCCCAATCCAAAAGTAGTGGCACAGATCCGACAGGAATTTCACCTGAACGAACCCTTCTTGGGCCAATACTGGCATTGGTTGTCCGGTGCTGTACACGGTGATTTCGGTCGTTCGCTCACCTTCCGAAGCGACGTCGGCTCCCTGATCTCGAGCAGGTTGAAGACCTCCCTGCTCTTGGTCGCCTATTCGGGGATCTTGATCATCAGTGTTGGTGTGAGTCTGGGGGTGTTGGCAGCGCTCCGAGGTCGGTTCACCAACACCGCTGTGACTGTCGGAACGACGATCGCGATGGGGGCCCCGTCATTCGTTGTCGCAATCTTTCTGATCTGGCTGTTCTCCACGTCCTTGAGTTGGTTTCCGGTGTTCGGCTCAGGCAGCGGCCTCGCTGACGAAATCTGGCACCTGACGTTGCCCGCCATTTCCTTGGCCCTTGCCTACGTTGCCTATGTCGCCAGGGTCACCAGAGCAGCGGTGGCCGCGGAGCTATCTTCAGAGCACGTGCAGACCGCCAGGAGTCGTGGGATTCCCCCACGACAGATCCTGCGTCGTCACGTGTTGCGCAATGCGTCGGGCCCGATCTTCGCGATCTCGGGGCTCACGATCGCGGGGCTGCTCGCCGGAGTGGCGATCGCCGAACAGGCGTTTGGCATCAACGGAATCGGCTCGCTCCTGGTCCAGAGTGCCCAGCGACAGGATTTGTCGGTTGTCTTGGCCATCGCCCTGATGATGGTCACGGCGTTTGTCGTGATCAACATGATCGTCGACATCATCAACGTTTCGATCGATCCCCGGTTGGCGAAGCGGAGTGACGGATGAGCGCCGCGCAGGTCGCATTCGGCCGAGGGCGGCCCGCCCTCCTAGGGCGTATCAGCGCCAACGACTGGGTCGCTGTCGGCGCGGGTGTGATCTGCGCGCTGCTTTTCGTGATGGCTGTGATCGGACCTCTCGTCGCGCCCCATGACCCGCTGGCGATCGATCCACTCAACGTCTATGCGTCCTCTTCCTCGGCGCACATCTTCGGCACCGATGAATCGGGGCGGGACATTTTCTCGCGGATCCTCGCCGGCGCGCGTCCGAGTCTTGCCGGGCCTGCCTGCGTGGTGCTGATCTCGACCGTGTTCGGAACCATCTTGGCTCTCGTGTCGGGTTGGTTCGGAGGATGGCCCGACAGCATCATCTCTCGTGGAATGGACATTCTCTTCGCCTTTCCCGGGTTGATCTTGGCGATCACCGCGGCGGCGGTCTTCGGACCCGGTCTGGTGGCGCCGGTAGTCGCGCTCTCGATTGCCTATACGCCGGTACTGGCCCGGCTTTTGCGAAGCGCGGTTCAGCATGAGCGCAATCTCCCCTACATCGCCGCGCTCCGCGCGCAAGGCGCTTCTGGATGGCGGATCACGATGCGTCACATCTTCCCCAACGTTGCGCCGATGTTGATGGTCCAGGCGACCGTCGCTTACGGCTACGCCATGGTGGACCTGGCGGCGATCTCATACATCGGCCTCGGCGTCCAGCCGCCTACCGCCGATTGGGGATTGATGGCCGCAAACGGTCAGCCTGCGATCATCGCCGGCCACCCCGAACAGTCGATCTATGCATCGCTGATGGTGTTGATCACGGTCGTTGCCGTCAACGTGGTCGGTGAGCGTCTCGCGCAGCGCTTCGAGGTCCAGGGGCTTCCGTGACGGACCTCTTGGAGATCGACGGGCTGGCGGTGGAGCTTCCGGTCGACGGCCTCATGCGCTCGGTCCTTCACGATGCGACGTTCTCCGTGGACGCCGGCGAAGCCGTCGCCTTGGTGGGCGAGTCAGGGTCTGGGAAGTCGATGACGCTGCGGGCGCTGCTCGGGCTCCTGCCGCGCGGCGCCGTGGTCCATGGGGACATCCGTTTCGACGGCGCCTCCGTGCTCGAGCTCAAAGGCGCGCAGATGCGTCGGTTCCTCGCCGAGGACATCGGAACGATCTTTCAGGATCCCCGTGCCCACATCAATCCGATGCGAAGCGTCGGCGATTTCCTCTGCGAGGGGCTGGTCAGCACGCGGGGGGTGAAGCGGAAGGTGGCGGTCGGGCGGGCAGTCGAGGCATTGCGCGCAGTCCGGGTCGCCGATGCGGAGCGTCGGATGCGTCAACGGCCCTACGAGCTGTCGGGGGGCTTGTTGCAGCGGGTGATGATCGCCGCGGCGCTGATCGGTGATCCACGCCTGCTCCTCGCGGATGAGCCGACGACCGCGCTGGACGTGACCACGCAGGAGGAGGTGATGGCAATCCTCGACGAACTGCGCCGCGAACGCTCGCTGGCGATGATCTTCGTCACCCACGACCTCGAGCTTGCGATCGCCGTCTGCGATCGCATCGCCGTCATGTACGCCGGATCGATCGTCGAGGTCCGGCCGTCGACCGAGATCCACGAAAAGGCAGCTCATCCCTATACCCAGGCCCTGCTTTCCGCGCGGCCCAGTCTTGCCACTCGCGGCAGGCGAATGGAGGCGATACAGGGGCGTCCGCTTTCGGCTTTCGAGGTCCCGGACGGTTGCTCGTTTGCTCCTCGTTGTCCTTACGCGGTGGATCTCTGCCGGCAGGAGGCGCCCGGCATGCATTCGGTCGGCGGCGGATGCGCCAGGTGTCATTTTGCCGAGAGATTCGCCACAGGAACCTGGGTGACGGAGGCTGAGGGTGTCTGACCAGGCCTGCCTCTTGTCGGTCAAGGATCTGCGGAAGGACTTCGAGATACGCACCGGCCTTGCTCTGAAGCACGAATTGTTCACCGCGGTGGACGGGATAAGCTTTGAGATCGCCCCAGGCGGATCGTTGGCCTTGGTGGGGGAGTCGGGCTCCGGGAAGTCCACGACTGCACAGATGATCATCGGCCTGATCAAGCCGACAGCCGGGGAGATCGTCTTCGACGGAAAGCTCTGGAGCAAGGGGCACGTATCGCGGAGGGAGCGACGCTTGCGGGCTCGTCAGGTCCAGATCGTCTTCCAGGATCCCTATCTCTCGCTTGACCGTCGGCAGACGGTGCGTTCGTGCCTGTCGGAGTGCCTCTCATTGCACTTCGATCTCGATGCGGAGGAACGAGAGCGACGTATCCAGGAGCTTCTGGACCAGGTCGGTCTCGACGAGCGCCACGCGCGCTCGCGACCGCACGCGCTCTCCGGTGGCCAGCGTCAGCGGGTGGCGATAGCGCGGGCGCTCGCTGCCGAGCCGCGGCTTCTGATCCTGGACGAGGCCGTCGCAGCGCTCGATGTCTCGATTCAGGCACAGGTCCTCAACGTCCTCGCCGACATCCGGGAAGCCACCGGGATCGCGTTCCTATTCATCAGCCACGATCTGGCAGTCGTGCAGCAGGTCTGTGACGAGGTTGCGGTCATGCAGGATGGGAAGATCGTCGAATTCGGGGACGCCGAATCTGTCCTCCGTCATCCCGAGAATCCCTACGCCCAACGCCTCGTCGACTCGATTCCGCGGCGCGGGTGGAAACCGAAGCGGGGATTCGTCACCTCGGCCTGAGCATCTTCTGAGATTAGGCATGGCGGAATTAGCCGCTGCGCCTATCGTGATCGAAGAGCATGGCGCCGGCGACTTTTCTCATCAGCGATCGCCTGCCCGGCGAGTAAGGAGGACGAGGTGCTGCACGAGGACCTTTGGCGGTCGGACGCTCTTTCCCTGACCGCGGCGATCAAGGCGCGAGAAGTGTCCGCAAGGGAGGTGGTCCAACCTCACCTCGACCGGATCGACGCGGTCAACGGTGCGGTCAATGCGGTCGTGCACCGCTTCGATGAGGACTCCTTGAAAGCCGCGGATCGGGCGGATCGGGCGGTCGCGTCCGGCGAGGCGGTCGGACCCTTGCTAGGGGTCCCGGTCGCCATCAAGATCAATCTTGACGTCGAGGGGCAACCGACGGACGAGGGTTTGCCCGAGCTCGCCGACAACATCGCCTCGGAGGACGCACCGGTCGTTCGCAATCTCCGCCGAGCGGGCGCGATCTTCCATGCTCGCACCAACATGCCTGACCTGGGCATGCGATGGAACACCGAAAACCCACTTCACGGCGCGACCCTCAATCCTTGGGACCCATCGCGGACGCCGGGAGGTTCCAGCGGGGGGGACGGGGTTGCCGTCGCGACCGGCATGGCCCCGATCGGGATCGGCAACGATTTCGGTGGTTCGGTACGGCTTCCCGCCGCCTACAATGGCGTCGTCGGGATGCGTCCGACGCCCGGCCAGGTCCCGAATCCCGTCGAGACCGATGGCGGGATGGCGATCCGGGAGTTCTTCACCCACGGCCCCTTGGCGCGAACTGCCTCGGATATCGACCTCGCGTTCCAGTCGATGCGACGGCACGACGCTCGCGACCCTTGGTGGGTCGGGGCCGTGCCCGCATCGACCGATCCATCTCGCGTGATCGTCGTTCGCAACATCGGCGACCAGGCGCCAGACCCCGATGTGGTGGCCGGGATCGAGGCGGCGGCCGCAGCGCTCGCCGGAGTGGGTTATCGGGTCGAAGACCAAGGCTACGAACTCCCCAGGCTTGAGGAGGCGGCGCATCTCTGGAGGGACATCACCCACACCGAAATCGAAATGTTCCTTGAAGACGAGCACGCTGCCATGGGCAGCGACGCGGCGCGGCGGTGGCTGCAAGCATCGATCGCGAATGCCCGGATATTCGACGGACGCGAGTACGCAAAGGCCTGGATCCGACGCTCGATCATCGCCTCGGAATGGTCCAAGTTGATGGGCGAAGGCGACCTGATTCTGGCGCCGGTGGATCCCCAGCTTCCGTGGCCGCGCGTCCTTGACTCCGCCGAGGATCTCGCCGATACGGTCGCCAGTCTGTATGCGCGCTACGCCCTGAATTTCGTCGGCACCCTCCTGGGCCTGGCTGCCGTCACCCTGCCGGTCGGTGTCGGCGAGAGCGGACTTCCGAGGCCGGTGCAGCTGATCGGCTGGCGCTTCAACGAGGCGAGGGCATTGGCTGCCGCGAAGGCGATCGAACCCGATTTCCCGCCACCCACGCCGATCGATCCCAGGGGCTCGATGGTGGCGTCGGATGAACTCGGAAGCAGCCGAGGCTGAGGATGTCCGGGGAAGTAAAGTCCGAGTCGCTGCTGACGGGGACACCAGTCGAGGAGATGGTCCGGATGCGTGACGGCGTACGTCTCGCAACCGACATCTACCTGCCGGAAGGATGGGATCGTGGCCCGACCGTGCTGGTGCGCCTGCCGTACGGAAAGCGCGACCGGTACACCTTCATGCCATTCTGCGCACCTGTCTTTACCCGGCACGGGTACGCATTTGTCGTTCAGGACGTGCGAGGTAAATTTCGATCCGAGGGTGAGACGCTCCAAGCACTGAACGAGGCGGCAGACGGTTTTGACACCCTTGAGTGGATCGCCCATCAGGGATGGTCCAACGGGGTCGTCGGAATGTTCGGTGACTCCTACTACGGCTACACCCAGTGGGCTGCCTTGGCGAGTGGACATTCAGCCCTGAGGGCGATGGTGCCGCGGATGAGCGGCCTGCCCCTCCCGGATGCATCGGCGACCGGTGCCGACTCCGGACCGGCAAGCTCGAGCGCCCCCGGGCTCAAGGCTCCACCTTCCCTGGACTGGGCGGAGTACCTGTTGTCCTATTGGACCGACCAGGAGGTCAGGGAGCCGAAGCTCGATCGGTCCCTGCGACCGCCGCTCGCGGTGTTCGAGAGTGCATTCCGCGAGTTGGGTAAGCGCTCCTCCGGCTTCGACCTCACGATCCCGGACCAGATCCCCCTGCGTCGCTTCCTGGACGGGCACCCGCTCGAGGGCCGACCGGTGCCCGTTCTGCACGTTCTCGGCTGGTTCGACCCGGTGGCCAAGCGCGGTATCGATGCCTACCTGGCGGCCGTCACCCGCCCCGACTGGGCCCCTCTGCAGTTTCTGAGAGCGGAAGCGGTCGATCACGAGAACTACCATCTTGCCGAGGCTCCTACGCCTGCCGGCCACGACCATGACTCCGACGACGGCGCCTTGGCTCGACTCCTGCCGCGCTACCTCGGACCGGCGATCGAGTTCTTCGATGTCTTCCTTCGTGGGAAGGGCACGGCGGAGGATCTGCCTCGGGTGCACTGGGAGCTGGCCAACGTGGGAGACCAGAAGTCCGGCCGATGGCCACCCGCCGGGGTCCGCCGGCAGACGCTCTACCTGGCGGACTTGGCGAGCGCGGCCGGTGACCCGCCGGGCGGTCTTTTGTCCTCCACTCCGACCGGTCGAGCGGAAGAGGTCTCCTGGCGCCATGATCCGGGCGACCCGGTTCCTGGCAGCGGCGAGCTCCTCTCACTTCTGCACGACTTCCCCGACGAGCGGGACACCGGTAGGCGTCCCGATGTCCTCACCTTCACGAGCGATCGAGCCGAGCGCCCCATCGACCTGGCCGGACCGGTCTGCGTGTCGCTCACGGTCGGCTCATCGGCCCAAGGTGGCGACCTCTTCGTCAAGCTGTTTGACGTCTTCCCGGATGGTGCGGCACACCGGATCCTCGGTGATCAGGTGAGTTACGAGCAGACCGAGGGGGAAGACGCCCTTTGTGCCTGGACGCTTGGTCACACCGGCTATCGACTTGCAGCTGGTCATCGCCTCCGCCTGCAAATTGCCGGAAGTGAGTCGCCCGGGTACCTGCCGCATCCAGGAGTCCCCGGGAACCGGTGGTTGCTCGAGCAGTCGCTTCCGATCGAGCAGAGACTCACCTCGAGGCCGGGGGCCGAGCCGCAACTGACCCTGACCGTATTGCCGGATGGAATAGATCCGTGAATTTGTCGAACCGAGGAGCAACATGAACAGTTTGGATGTCGACCTCGTCGCCCGCATCGAGAAGCTCGAGCAGGGACTTCGCCGGGTCGAGGACATCGAGGAGATCAAGGCGCTTCACCGCCGCTACATCCGCAAGTTGGCCGACCGCGACTGGGATGGCATGGCGGATTTCTTCACCGAGGACGCGGTCACGGATATTCGCTGGCACGGGAGGACGGTGGGAAAGCAACAACTGATCGAGAAGGTGTTCGACGATCTCCACGGGCTGGTGAAAAGCCGGGATGGATACATCCTGTCCTCACCGGTGATCGAGATCGAGCCGGGTGCCGATGTAGCCCAGGGTGAGTGGACCTGGCATCGCCACATTTGCGAGTTCCGCATGAGCGGCGGATATATGCGAGTCTGGGGACCGTGGTTGGAGGGCCGGTACCGTTGCCGGTACGAACGTGTCGAAGGCACTTGGCACTTCAAGGAGATGTGGTTCCGGGTCGTGCTTCCGGACGAGGACCCCTCGGCAGAGGAGATGGAAGCGCGGCTCGCTGCAGAGTCGCCGACGGTGATCGGAGAGGGGAATCTGCGCCGCTGACCGCGACGAGGCCAGTCTCAGTTCTCGGCCGGACGGTTCGGGAACACCAGTTCCCGCTCCCGTCGGTGGAGCAAGGGAACAGAGGGGTCAGGGGTGTCGATCTCGCGGCCAAGCCGATGGCCGTCGAAGATGGCATCGGCGGTGAGGCGCGGTGCTACGCAGTCGCCGACTCGGTAGAGCGCCACTATCCCTGCTGACCGCAGCGCGTCCGGGTCGGCGGCGAGTTCCTTGTAGAGCGAGTCTTCGGATACACGGCGCGTAACGAGTACCACGCCGTCGGCCTCGAGCTGCACGTGTTCGCCGAACTCTTCGAACGCGTCGACCCCACCGGGATGAATGGACTGGAGAGTCAGCCGGCGCCGGAAGGCGACCCCGGCAGCATGGAGACGTTCCCGCACCAACATCCCTTCGATGGTCTGGTCGTGGACGGTGGCCACCTGGTCGAACGGCGTGACCAGTTGCACGGCGAACCCTTCGTTGGCCAGACGCTCGGCGATGCCGGAGCCGACGACGTAGCCCTCGGTGTCGTAGACGAGGACGCGGGGACCGGGTGGGCGCTTGCCCTCGATCATGAGTTGCTCCGGCGTCAGTACGTGGGGCGCATCGACATCGGCGCCGGGCATCGGATCGTGACTGAACGCGGTGACACCGTCTCCGGCCCAGTGGGATCCGGTGGCGATGACGACGATCTCACCGCCGTAGTCTCTGACGGCGTCAGCATCAAGGCGGACGCCTTTGACGACGGCGACGTTTCTGGACTGCTCCAACTGCGTCGCTCGCCAGTCGATCAGTCTTCTCCACTCGGCCAGCCCCGGGAGTTGCGAGCACCAGTCCATATGTCCTCCGAGTCGTCTACTGCCCTCGACCAGATGGACGGCGGAGAAGCCTCGCTTGCCGAGCACCATCGAACACTCCATGCCCGCCGGGCCGGCGCCGACCACAAGGGCGGTGCGCGCCGCGTTCTTGGCCGTCTGGAATCGCTCGGGATGCCAGCCGCGCCGGTACTCCTCACCCGCGGTCGGATTCTGGGTGCAGCCGATGTGGTGTCCGGTCTCCGCCTTCATGATGCAGATGTTGCAGCCGATGCACTCGCGTAGGTCGTCGTAGCGTCCCTCGCGGATCTTGGCCGGGAGGAATGGGTCGGCGATCGACGGTCGCGCTCCGCCGATCAGGTCCCAGGTGCCGGAGCGCACGATGGTGGCCATCGTGTCCGGATCGGTCAGGCGGGCGACGCCGACGATCGGCTTGGTCGTCGCCTCGCGGATACGTCCGGTGTCCGCGAGCTGATAGCCCTCGGTGAAGAAGCGGGAGGGTCCGGAGTCCTTCGCCCCGGTCATCGACTCCATGTTCAGGTCCCAAAGGTCGACGAGATGATCGGCGAGACTCACGAACTCCAGTGCTTCCTCAACGCTGACCCCACCCGCCAGGAAGGCGTCGAGGCTGAAGCGCACCGCAATCGCGCAATCCTCGCCGACTGCGCCGCGAACCGTCTCCAGGGTCTCCAACCAGAATCTGGCGCGATTGCGGAAAGACCCACCGTATTCGTCGGAGCGATGATTGTAGAAAGGGGAGAGAAACTGGGTCGGCAGATCGCAGCCTCCGTACACGTAGACGATGTCGAAACCGACATCGCGGGCCCGGCTGGCGGCCACCACCCAGTCCTCCCGCACCCGCGCGATATCCGACTTCTCCATCTCCTTCGGAGTCACCAACGGATCGAACTCGGCGGGAAACTGCGACGGCGCGATGGCAGGCCAGCGCGACTCGTGGCGCCAGGCGTAGCCGCCCAGGTGCGTGAGCTCGATGCCGGCCAAGGCACCGTGCTCGTGGACGCGGTCGCACATGAGGGAGAGATTGCGGGCGTCGTCGGGATCCCACAGCCGCGCCGAGATCGACGGGGACTCGTCGGAATCGGGGCTGACCGGCGCGTACTCGGTGCACACGGCAGCCCAACCGCCCTCTGCCTTCATCCCTCGAAACTCGGCCTGCGAGCGTGGCTTCTCGGACCCCAGCCCGGCGCTATGGGGGACTGCATAAAAGCGGTTGGACAGAGTCTTCGGCCCAATCTTGACGGACTCGAACAGGATGTCGTGGCGCTTCTCTCTCCCGGTCATCGGCGCCAAAGATATTCGGCCGCCGGCGGTCCAGGTGGTGGTTCCGCAACACAGAATCGAGCCAGTCCGCCCGGCGTCGGGAGCTTAAATCACGCGACAGGCAGGTAACACAGCACATCGGGCATCACAGATCGAGGAGATATGGCAGACGGACAGTCACCAGCACCGGCCCCTTACAAGCGGATCGCCGCCGAGGAGGCCTATGCGCCCGTAGAGGTACTGGAGCAGTACAAGCGGCTTCTCGAGCAGGGAGGGGGCGACCGCGGCTTCCACAGTCTCTGGTCCTATTACGGCCTCAATCCGAGTGCTCATACCAGCTTCCTATACGACCGAATTCAGGATCTGGGGGAGCGCAGGCTGGCCGACATGGACGAGCTCGGGATCGATCGTCAGATCCTCGGCCTCACCTGTCCGGGAGTCGAGCTCTTCGACCTGCCTCTGGCGCGCGAGCTCGCGGCTCTCAGCAACGACCGGATCGCCGATGCGTGTCGGCGGCATCCGGACCGCTTCACCGGGCTGGCGGCCGTCGCCCTGCAAGACATGGACTTCACCGTCGCCGAGATGAGACGGGCGATCTCCGAGCTCGGATTGAAGGGAGTGATCATCAACTCCCACACGCGCGGCGAATACCTCGACGATCCGCGCTTCGACCCGCTGTTCGCCACCGCCGAAGAGCTCGACGTGCCGATCTACCTACATCCCAATACTCCGAGCGACGCCCTCATCGGACCCATCCTCGACGCCGGTCTCGAGACCGCCACGTGGGGATTCGGGGTCGAGACCGGGATGCACCTGATCCGGATCATCTTTGCCGGCGTATTCGACCGCCACCCCCGCCTCAGGATGGTCGTCGGCCACCTTGGTGAGGGGATTCCCTTCTGGTTGTTCCGCATCGACCACTACCACGAGATCCACGACAAGTCGAAGCGATATCCCTGGCGGCCGTCACTTGAGCAGAGGCCGAGCGATTACGTCCGCAAGAACATCTGGCTGACCACCAGCGGGATGGCCTGGGAGCCGGTGATCTCCTTCACCCGGGACGTGATCGGGTCGGATCGCGTGATCTACGCGATGGACTATCCGTACCAGGTCTTCGCCTCAGAGGTCATCGCCCAGGATGCGTTGCCGTTGGACGCTGACGAGATGCGCTATTTCTTCGAGGGCGGAGCGCGCCAGATCTTCGCGATCGAGGAGGGCTGAGATGGAGGGACGAACCGCTCCCGCCGAACTGCTGGCTGACGTCGTCGCCCCGGTGGCGATCAAGGCGGCCCGATATGCCGAGGTACGCAATCCGGCCAACTTCGACGAGGTGGTCGGCGCCTACGCCCTCTGCACCGCAGCAGAGGTGAACAGGATCACGGCCATCGCCGGTGCGGCGACGGACGCTTGGCGTTCGTTCACCGCCACCGAGCGCGCGGACCACCTGCGGCGCGCTGCGTCTGCGCTCGAGCCTGAACGTGACGCACTCGCCGACCTGCTGACCAGGGAGCAGGGCAAGGTTCTCTGGGAGTCCCAGCTGGATATCGCCGGTGGAATACGGCTGCTTCGCCACTACGCGGATATGGCGGAGGAGATCGATCGTGAGGAGGTGGTGACAGACGATCGCGGCACGACGATCGTGCGTCGCATGGGGATGGGTCCCACCGCACTCATCGTACCGTGGAACTACCCCGTGTATTTGTGTGTCATGGGATTGGCGCCGGCGCTGATGGCCGGTAACCCGGTGGTCGTGAAGCCATCGGAGTTCGCGCCACTCGCATTGACCCGGGTGCTCCGCCACATCGCCGAACAGTTGCCGCCCGGAGTTCTCAACGTGGTTCCTGGAACCGGGGGTGAAGCGGGGGCCGCGCTCGTCGCGGCCCCGGAGATCCGCAAGGTGTTGTTCACCGGCGGCGCCGAGAGCGGGCGATCGGTGTTGCGGGGTGCATCGGATCGGTTCAAGAGCGTCAGCCTCGAGCTCGGTGGCAACGATCCGGCGCTCGTGCTGGAGTCGGCCAGCCTGGACGACACGACGATGCGCGAGATCCGCCGTGCCGTCTTTGCCTGCAGCGGCCAGGTGTGCTTCAACATCAAGCGCATCTACGTGCATCAGAGCAAGTACTCGGAGTTCGTCGACAAGTTCTCCTCCGCGGTCGATGAGATCGTCGTCGGCGACGGCACCGATACGCGCTCCACGATCGGCCCGCTGAACAACGAGAAGCAATACCGGTCGGTCGGTCAACTGATCGAGCAGACCGCGAGGTCATCGGTTGTCAAGACCCTGGGGACCAAGGCGGACGCCGATACTTGGGATCGCGGCTATTTCACCTTGCCCTCCGTGGTGACCGGCGCTTCCCAGGATTCCCCGATCGTTCAGGGGGAGCAGTTCGGACCGCTCGTCCCGGTGCTGTCATTCGCGGACGAGGACGAGGCGGTGCGCCTGGCCAACGACACCGAGTTCGGGCTCGCCGCCTCCGTCTGGACCGCCGATCCCGCCCATGGCCTCGACCTCGCCCGCAGGGTCGAAGCGGGGTCCGTGTTCGTCAACAACCATCGGGTCGGAAGCTCTGATCAGACGATGCCGTTCGGGGGTATGAAGCAGAGCGGACTTGGACGCAACCACGGCATGTGGGCGATCGAGGAGTGCTCCGAGCTCCAGGCGATAAGCCACCGCCCGGACACCTCGGCCTTTCCGGGGGCACCACCCTGACGCGGCGAACGAGGCGGGGTTGACGCCTTGCAAGGACCGTGCTTCGATCTAGATGTTGGCTGAGCCGAAAGCATCCGCCCCGCGTTTGCCGCTCTTCGAGGGCGACGCTCCCCCCTACTACATCGCGTCGGTAGGTCGAGCCCTGACGCTGCTGTCAGCGCTGTCGGACAACGTGGAATTGAGCGTTTCCGCCGCCGCCGACCTGCTGGGGATCGCACCCTCCTCGGCCCATCGTCTGCTGCAGATGTTCGTCGTTCACGGCTACCTGATCCAGGACGAGCGTCGGATGTACGTCCGAGGCCCAGCGCTACAGGAGCTCGGGGGCGCGGTCCAGATCAATTCCGCTTTTCTCGACGCGGTCAGTTCGCCGGTGCTGATCGCGCTTGCGGACGAGTTGGAGGGTACCGCCCACCTTCATCGGCTGGAGGGCAACGGCGTCCGCTTCCTGACCGGGGCCGAATGCGCCGAGCATGACAACGGCATGGCGACCTTGCGGATCGGCTGGTTACTTTCCGGTCACACCACGGCGGGGGGCCGTTCCTTGCTGGCACGCCTCGAGGATGACGAACTGGAATCGCTCTACCCCGATGGCCTTCCGCGGACCAGGTACTGTCGGATGCGCTCGATGGGGGAACTCAAGGGTAATCTGCTGGCGGTCCGGCGGCGTGGGTTTGCCGTCAGTCGAGACGCCCACGAGCGGGTGCGCTCCGTCGCGGTCCCCCTGGACCCAGAGGGTAAGCCCCAGTTCTCGATCTCGCTCGGCTGGCCACCGGAGCGTTTCCCGCTCAAGCGCCTGGAATGGGTCGTGTATCGCCTGCAAGGTGCGGCGCAGGAGCTCAGCGCGGCGCTCGACCCCTGAACGCAGACGGCTCCCCCGGATCAGCCGGCGGCGTAGGCGGACAGGTCTGCGCCGTCGACCCAGGTGCCGTGGAGACCATTCCGAAGACGCATCGGCAGGGCGATGGTCGCCACCGGCTCCTCGTCGATCCGGGTGGCGTCGAGGATCAGAAGGTCACAGCGCATCTCCTCGAACCGATTGATCAGCGCCATCAGATAGCCGTCCCCTGGGTCGGTACTTCCTGGGCGGGGCACGAAGATCGGCTCTTGGGTGGCCGATGCATCGCCGACGTAATGCGTCGTCGCCTCGCCGGTGCGACTGTCCAGGCGACCCAGAAGGTTGAACCGAAGTTTGGTGTAACCCTCAGGAACGGTCGGGTCGGGGCCCATCATGCAGACGAAGCCGGCGTCGTACGGCAACGTCGCACTGCGCTCGTCGATCCGCGGGAACTCTCCCGGGATGTCGGTCAGTTGGCGCCGCGTGAAGTCCTGACTCGGTGAAGCAAGGTCGATCGTCCAGCGGGACACGTACGGAGTAGCTGCGGCGGCATCGAAGTCGTTCCCGTTGATCTCGGGGAAGAACGGGAAGACATTGGTTTCGCCAACCGGCATATCTAGGTGGATCTTGCCGTCATGCTCGTAGGCGTTCATCACATGGCTCGCAAAGCACGTGGGACCCACGTGCCAGCTGATCGTCGCTTCAGGGTCGAGGCGATTGACGACACCGAGATACATCGGCATGGAAGGGTCCCATTTGAAGGCCGGTTCACCCTCTCGCAGCCATGCCAGGTTGCTCCGCAAGGGGAAGACCGGGAAGACGATGTGGTTCTCGGTTACCGCGAAGTCGTGTTGCATGCTCGAATACGGGGCCTCGAACCACCGCGCGAAGACCAGATTGCCTTCGGCGTCGGCCTCGTAGTAGGCGATGTCGGGAGTGGTCTCTCCTTTCGCCGCATATCCGAAGAAGACCAGGTTGCCCGATCGTGGGTCGATCTTCGGATGCGCGGTGGCGGTTGCGCTGTCGAGCTGGCCGCCGAAGTTGAACGGCCCGATCGTGTCCAGGGTCAAAGGGTTGATCTCGATCGGATGGCTGTCCTCCTTGAGCGCCATCATCCGCCCGCCGTGCCACACGATATTGGTGTTGGCGGTCCCCCGTGAAACGCCTTTGACTCGGGGATCGTCGGTGAAGGGGTTGCGATAGGCGCCGAACAGGGCTTCGCCCGCTTCTCGCTCGGCGACGAACTTCGGCGTCCGGACATAGCGGGATCGAAAGTCGACCCGTCCGTCTTCGAACTTGAACATGGAAACCATCCCGTCACCGTTGAACGGGATGTCGACGCCAAGCTTCGGTGGGAACTGAGGATCAGGGCCGACGCGGTAGAAGGCGCCGTTCAGGTCGTCTGGAACTGCTCCCTGCACCACCGGCAGATAGTGGATGTCGCCCTCGAAACGACAAGGCGCTTGAAAGCCTTGCAGGAATGGAAGATCTGGAAACCTCAAAGTTGGCGCCCCTTCGATAAGCCCGAGTGCTGACCCAAGGGATGATGTTGAGTGAGGCGGCTTCTGGTCGGATTTTCCGCATCACAGAACTTTGCGGAGGATGACCTCGCCGCATTTCTACGCGGGCGTCCCGCGCGCCAACGCCGCCTTCGCGATCGCCCAGGAGGTGGTTGGCAAACTACATTGACTTTACGAACGACAGCAGATAGTAATTTCTAGGATGAGTTCGGTCCTACCCGCTCCAACCCTCGACTTCGCCTTCGAGGCGCGTGTCTCCGTCGGCTCCGGCGAGCGCATCGGCCATGGCACCGGCGACGGGCTGTGCTCCACCCCGATCACCGGAGGCACCTTCGACGGGCCGCGGTTGCGCGGCGGCGTCGTCCCCGGCGGAAGGGACTGGTCGGTGACCCGCGGCGAGGTGACCGAGCTGGACGCCCCCCGCTACTTCCTGCGAGCCGAGGACGGCGCATTGATCGACGTCGTCAACCGTGGCAACTGGTGCGCCAGCACGGAGGTCGAGGCCCGTCTGACCGCCGGCGAGCCCGTCGCCGAATCGGAGTTCTACTACCGCACGCAACCCGCCCGCGAAGAGGACGAGCAGGTCTGCATCCGATTCTTCGCTCTCGACCGATGAACGGGACGACGGTAGGTACGCAGAGCCCCTGGGCACCGAGGGAGCTCTCGGAGACAGAGCGGGCGGCCCTGCGGGGCGCGACCCCTCGGTCGTTCTGGTTGGACCGGCTGCCGCGGCGGGAGCCCGAGCCGGCGTTGGCAGCACACGTCACCGCGGATCTCTGCATCGTCGGAGGCGGCTTCACCGGGCTCTGGGCGGCCCTCCACGCCAAGCGCGAAGACGCAGAGCGCGATGTCGTCCTGGTCGAGGCTCAGACCGTCGGCTTCGGCGGCAGCGGGCGGAACGGCGGATTTGTCGCTTCTTCCCTGACCCACGGCGTGAGCAATGGCCTCGCCCGGTTCCCGGAGGAGATGGAGCTGCTCGAGCGGCTCGGGGCGGAGAACTTCGTTGGACTACGCGCGGACCTCGAGCGCCTGGGAATCGACTGCGATTGGGAGGAGAACGGGAGCATGACGCTGGCCGTCGAGCCCCACCAGATCGAGTGGATGAAGGAGGAGGCGGCGCAGATGCGTCGCTTCGGCGAGGAGGCGACCGTCCTCGACCGGTCGGGCGTCCGTGCCGAGGTCGACTCCCCGCTCTACCTTGGGGGCGTCTGGGGCCACTCCGGGGCCCTGATCGATCCGGCCAAATTGGTCGAAGGGCTGCGGGCGGCGGCCGCCGCGGCCGGGGTCCGCATCTTCGAGGGCACCCCGGCGGTCGCGCTTCGCGGCGGCACCCGGATGCGGGTGTCCACCCCGATCGGATCGGTGACCGCCGACCGGGTCCTGCTCGCGACAAACGCGTTCAAGGCACTGCTGAGGTCGGCGCGCAAGTACATCGTGCCGGTCTACGACTACGTTCTCGTGACCGAGCCGCTGAGTGCATCCCAGCGGGACGCGATCGGCTGGCGCAACCGCCAGGGGCTCTCCGACGGTGGCAACCAGTTCCACTACTACCGGCTCACCTCCGACGACCGGATCCTCTACGGCGGCTACGACGCCGTCTATCGCTTCGGCGGTCGCGTCAGCCCGTCGTACGACACCTACCAGCCCACCTTCGAACGCCTCGCTCAGCATTTCTTCACCACCTTCCCGAGCCTGTCCGGGATCCGGTTCAGCCATGCCTGGGGCGGCGCGATCGACACCTGCAGTCGCTTCTCCCCATTTTTCGGCATGGCCCACGACGGCCGTGTTGCCTACGCTCTCGGCTACACCGGGCTCGGGGTCGGCGCCACCCGCTTCGGCGCCCAGGTCGCGCTCGATCTCCTCGACAGTCGCGACACCGTCGCCACGAGGACGCGCTTCGTCCGCACCAAGCCGGTGCCGTTCCCGCCCGAGCCGCTTCGCACCCTGGTCATCCAAGCCACCCGGAACCGTCTTGCCGCCGCCGACCTCGACGAGGGAAAGCGCGGCCTCTGGCTGCGTGCCCTCGACCGTTTCGGTCTGGGCTTCGACTCCTAGAACACAGAGGAAGCCATGCCGATGGAATACCGACGTGTCGCTCCCGCCCCCGTCCCCGCCGAGGCAGACCAGAACATGGTCCGGATGCGGGACGGGGTCCATCTCGCCACCGACATCTACCATCCGGCCGGCGCCGACGGGCCGGGCCCGACCGTGCTCACGCGACTTCCGTACGACAAGGTCGGCGAGTACACCTTCATCCCCACGATCGCCGCGTACTTCAGCCAGCGCGGTTACCGGTTCGTGGCCCAGGACGTGCGGGGGAAGTTCCGCTCCGAGGGCGAGACGATCAGCTGGGTCAACGAGGCCTACGACGGCCACGACACCCTCGCCTGGATCGCAGCGCAGACATGGTCCGACGGGATCGTCGGGATGTGGGGGGACTCCTATTACGGCTACACCCAGCTCGCCGCCGCGAGCACGGGGCATCCGGCGCTACGGGCGATGGTCCCCCGATTCACCGGCACCGGACTCGGCTCGATTCCGATCCGCAGGGCAGGCGCGCGGACGGCCCGGCCCGAGATGGGGATCAATCGCATCTACCACCTGACGTTCATGCAGTCGAACGACTCCTTCGAATGGGAGCCCGAGTGGACCCGCCCCTACGCCGAGATCGCCGAGCGGTGGTTCGACACCGTCGGCGAGCGCTCGGCGAGCTACGACCTCACCATGCCCCACCCGGTCGAGCTGCGGCGCTTCCCGGCGGGCCACCCGTTCGACGCTCCGCCGGTGCCGACCCTGCAGACGATCGGCTGGTGGGATAACTGCGCGATCTGGCAGTGGCCGGACCACGAGGCGATCGCCGAACGCCCGGCCTGGGCCGCCTGCGAGTACCTCCTGATCGAAGCCTCCGACCACGAGAACTACCAGTTCATCGGGCGTGGCTACCGCGAGGAGGAGGACCCGGTCCTCAACCCGGGCGCGCTCGAGCGGATGCTGCCGCGATATCTCGATCCGGCGATCGAGTTCTTCGACGTCTTCCTGCGCGGTCGCGGCACCCCGGTCGACATCCCCAAGGTCAGGTGGACGCTGACCGGAGACCCCGGCCTCAAGGCCTCACCGAGCTGGCCGCCACCGGATGCGGAGCCGCTCGAGCTCCACCTCGGCGGGGGTTCGTTGAGCTCGGAGCCGCCCGAGGGCGCCCAGACCTCGACCTGGACGCACGACCCAGAGGAACCGGTGCCCTCACCTGCGGCCGACTCTTTCGCCTTCCTGCAGGAGTATCCGGACGAGGCGTACCTGGCCGGGCGACCGGACGTCCTCGCCTTCTCCGCCGAGCCCCGCAGTGCCCCGCTGGTCCTCGCCGGTCCGATCTCCTTTGAGGCCACCGTGTGTTCCTCGGGCCCCGAGGCCGACTTCTTCATCCGCCTGACCGACGTTGCGCCCGACGGCTCTGCCCACCTCGTCGCGCGCGGCGAGGCCACGCTCTTCGAGGCCACCGACCCGTTCCGCGTACGCGTCCCGATGGGGCACGCCGGCTATCGACTTCGGGCCGGCCATGCCCTGCGCCTGACGATCGCGAGCAGTGACGCCCCCGAGTTCATCGTCTCGCCAGGCACCGGCGAGCACCGCTGGCTCGCGGTGGAGACCTGCAGGACCGAGCAGGAAATCCGCCTGGGCGGCGACGAAGGCGCGACCCTGAGCCTCACCGTCCTGCCGACTCCCGAGGATCGTTAGGGCTAGTGCGCCCGGCCCCGACCTCGAGACGGCCGACCCTCTACGGCACCCGCCAGGCGGTCTCGTCCGGCCACTACCTGGCCACCGCGGCGGGTCAGGCGATACTCGACGCCGGGGGCAACGCGATCGATGCCGGTTGCGCGACCGGCATCGCCCTGGCGGTGCTTCATTCGAGCGAGGTCAATTTCGCCGGGGTGGCCCCGATCATGATCCGGACGGCGGCCGGGGAGGTCGTGACCATCGACGGCCTCGGCACCTGGCCCGCGAGCCTTCCGGCGGACCACTTCATGCGAGAGCACGACGGCGAGCTGGCCGAAGGCGTCTGCTGCACCGTCGTCCCCGCCGCACCCGACGCCTGGATCACGGTACTGCGGGACCACGGCACGATGAGCTTCGGCGAGGTGGCGGCCGAGGCGATCCGTCTCGCGCGTGAGGGATTCGCCATGTTCGAGTACTTCAACTGGGAGGTGACCGCCTATCGCAGCGAGTACGAACGATGGCCGAGCAACGCCGCGATCTACCTCCCGGACGGCGGGCCTCCGGCGCTGAACACGAGGTTCGTCCAGTCCGATCTGGCCGACACGATCGAACGGATGGCCG